>Ga0256842_1003542_pt1 | contig 10308 bp, 7 predicted proteins | sample 4559240metaG_FD_185973 | JGI IMG/M metagenome (GOLD analysis project Ga0256842, IMG submission 185973) | Hydrothermal vent microbial communities from Guaymas Basin, Mexico - 4559-240 | ecosystem: Environmental > Aquatic > Marine > Hydrothermal vents | place: Mexico: Guaymas Basin | collected...
ATTGATTGATCAGCTCCAGTTGTCCTTGTTCATTAACGGCGATTATCCCTTCACCCATGTTGCGTAAAATTGTGCCGGTAGAAGTTTCGACTTGATGCAGCTTTTCTTTTAAAAAAGACAGATTTTGTTTGCTGATAAAAAAACGCAAGGCAATGAATCCGATAATCAATAGAAGAAAAGAATTGATTAACAAACGGCGAATAAGGCTGGACTGCAAATGCTCAAGAGGAGCAGCCGAAATACCAACACGGATAATCAGGCCATCCGGAGCCCGCTGAATGTAATCAAAAATTTGTTTTCCTTGAATTTCGCTGATTTGCCAAGTGAATTTCCGGATGCTGCTCTGTCTTTCCGGCGAAAGCGGCGGGAAATGCAGCTTGCCGGTTTGGACGAGTATATGCGGGCCACGTTCCAGTTGAATATACAAAATATTTGGTGAACGGCTGATTTGCATAAGCCAGCGGTGCAGACGATGAAAACGTAACATTTTATTCGAAATAGACGGACGGTAAAGTACATAGATAAAACCTCGATTTTCCGCACGGCGAATCAAAATACCTGGTGGTACCGAATTGGAAGAATGAGCCGGATTGATGAGCCGTAAAGTGGAGTCGGGACTCATAGCCTGGATTAAATGCGTAAAACGTGCAAGAAATTTGTCTATGGGAGTGTGGCGATGTTTCAGCTCGCGGGGCCATGTCAAATTTCCGTACGGATCAAAAAAGAATACCCGCCCGCCAATGCGCATTCGTGCGAATTGTAACAGGCGTTGCTTGTCCGGGTAATCCAAACTATCCAGTTGCCGGATGGTTAACCCGTCTGCTTTTAAACGATTCCGTCGTTCGGCAAAAATCTCCTCATCATAGCGCAACATGTTTTCGCTGCCACGCACAATGGTCTCTGCAACCAGCCGGCTCTGATCTCTCCATAAATGCAGCAAATCTTTCTTGGTAGAATGATATTCAATAAAAGCCGGTAAAAAAATGAGCAGGCCCAGCAAAAGAAAAAGTAAAATTCCCCAGATTTTCATTGAAATAATACGTTTTGTCATAATTTTCCATCCGGTAAATAACCTGACAAAAAGAAGTTACAAAATACATGCCAAAGATGAAAATAGGAAGGAAAAACTTTTTAATCATTATTACCGACTTAAATCAGGAGTGTCAGTTATAAAATTCCCGGGCAAAAATATCACCCGGGAATTAATCGATGGACGGCTGAAGGTTAATCTTCCAGTGTACTTAAATCGCCCACATCCTGACCCAAAGCCTGGGCTTTTAAAACCCGACGCATAATTTTTCCGCTCCGTGTCTTGGGCAGGCTGTCTACAAATTTAATGCTTTCGGGACGGGCAATGGGACCTACTTCATTGGCCACGTGATCTTTAAGTTCCTGCTCCAGTTGCGGTGACGGAGTTACACCATGTTTAAGAATAACGTAAGCATGAATCGCATTACCTTTAAGCTCGTGGGGTAAGCCAATGGCCGCAGCTTCAGAAACAGCCGGATGGCTAACCAAAGCACTTTCGATTTCAGCCGTACCCAAACGGTAGCCGCTAACTTTGATTACATCATCAATGCGGCCGATAATCCATACATACCCGTCTTTGTCAATACGTGCCGAATCACCCGCTTTGTACCATCCCTGCTTTTCGTAATCTTTCCAGTATGTATCAATATAGCGCTGGGGATCATGGTAAATGGTACGTGCCATACCCGGCCACGGATTTTTAATAACCAGCTTCCCTTCTTCACCAGGAGGAACTTCATTGCCCTCATCATCAACAACAGCCACTTCATTGCCAAAAAACGGTTTAGTGGCCGAACCGGGTTTTAGCGGGGTTATCGGCAGCGGCGTAATCATAAAACCACCGGTTTCTGTTTGCCACCATGTGTCCATGATCGGGCAGCGTTTATTTCCGATTACTTCGTAATACCATCGCCAGGCCTCAGGATTAATCGGTTCGCCAACTGATCCCAGTAAACGCAATGAACTCAGGTTGTGACGTTTTGGCCAGTCATCTCCAAACCGCATGAGTCCGCGAATAGCTGTCGGAGAAGTGTAAAGGATATTAATGCCGAATTTTTCGATCATTTGCCACCAACGATTTGGGTACGGATAATTTGGAGCGCCTTCGTACATCATGACGGTTGCTCCGTTGATGAGCGGGGCATAAACAATGTAGCTGTGTCCGGTAATCCAGCCTGGGTCAGCAGCACACCACCAACGATCTCCCTCCTTGATATCAAAAACGTATTTATGCGTTGTCGCAGTATAGACGGCATATCCGCCATGTGTGTGCACCTGTCCTTTGGGCTTTCCTGTTGTGCCGGAAGTGTACAAAATAAACAAAGGATCTTCCGCATCCATGATTTCTGTTTTGCATTCGCCGCCGTCCGGACAGGCAATCGGGAACTGCTGCAAATCGTGGTACCAGAAATCACGCCCGCTTTCCATGTACACATCGTGTCCGGTGCGTTTTACCACTACGCAGGTTTCAACCGTGGGCGAACGCTTAATCGCTTCGTCTACCGTTTTCTTTAAATCCGTTATCTTACCGCGACGAAACCCACCGTCCGCAGTTACCACCACGCGGCTGCGGGCATCGGCAATGCGCTCGGCCAGCGCTTCAACGCTAAAGCCTCCGTAAACTACGCTGTGAACCGCGCCAATTTTAGCACAGGCCAGCATGGCAAACATCAGCTCCGGAATTTGGGGCATGTAAATGGTTACCGTATCGCCTTTACGTACGCCCATGCTGTGCAATATGCGTGCAAAGGTGCTAACCTCACGATTCAAAGCGTGGTAGGAAAAAGTACGCACATCCCCGGGTTCACCTTCCCAGATAAGTGCTAATTTATTGCGGCGCCAGGTTTTTAAATGCCGGTCAATGGCGTTGTGTACAATATTAAATTTACCGCCCACAAACCATTTGTAGAACGGCTTATTACTGTCGTCAAGAACTTTGTCCCATTTCTTAAACCATTCAAGCTTTTCCGCTTCTTCAGCCCAAAAGCTTTCACGATCTTTAATAGATCGTTCATATAGAGAATCATAATCCTTCACATTCGCCTGCGCAACGATTTCCGGCGACGGATAAAAAACTTCACCTTCTAATTTTTTCATAAAAAGCCCTCCTTATAAAATGAAGTAAAACAAAAGTTGTATTCGATGATAAAAATTAAGAAATTCAGTGGAATGAATGAGGAAAACGTATGGAAAGTATTTTTATAACCATAAAAAATTTTCCTAATCTATTTAGTATGTTTATAATAAAATATGAAAAATTTTCATTTCTGCAAATAATAAATTAATGAGTGTTGGTTGGTTTTATGCCAAAAGAACGCCTTATTTTAGTTTTTGCCATTTTTATCTTTGTCTTCTCTTCTTGTAAGAATATTCACAATGTTTCGCGGAAAACCGTAAATCGCGCTGTTCGGGATTCGTTGGTGGTTATGGATGAGAATGGTATTCTGGGATCCATTAATGCCCAGATCGTTAAAGCGCCTTCGCACTGGAATGTGGAGTATCGCATTATTTATTTGATGCCCGAAGGGCATTTTGCGCACATCGGTGATACCTTGGTAAAGTTTGACCCGGCTCCGGTTCAGGAACAATTAGATGAGGCTCGGGCACAATTGGCCCTTGCCCGGCAAAAACTGATTCAAATTCAGGAAGAAAATGCCATGAATTTGCGCAATCAATTGGCAACCATCCGGGCGATGCGCATGCAATTCCGGATGGACAGTGCCCGCCTGGCGGATGCTATTTACGAATCAGAGGCGATTCAGCAGGATTTGAAACTGCAACTGAAAAAATCGGCTCTGGATTTAAAAAAAGCCGAAAAGAAATTGGAAACGCAAAAGATTATTAATAATTCGAAATACCATTTGCAACTGGTCGAAATTGAACATGCCCTTGGTAAAGTTAAAAGCATTTCCCGTATGCTTGAAGAGATGAGCCTGATTGCAACACAAACCGGCATTGCCGTCTATGGAAATCGGAGAGGTACGCAAATTCGCGAAGGAGAAACCGTTTATCCCGGCCAAAGGGTAATGCAGGTAGCCGATTTGGGCAAAATGAAGGCTGTGTTGATGATAAACGAAGTTGACAGGGAAACGATTACTTCAGGCCAAAAAGTGCGCTTAATTGTCAACGCCTATCCGGATACCGTGTTTACTGGAACGGTACACGCGATTTCCAAAATTGCCGATCTGATCAAAGAAGATGGGACCGTTAAGGCTTACGAAACGGATGTGTATTTGGATGCCGGACAAAATTACCGTCTGAAGCCCGGACTTTCGGTTCGGGCTACCATTATAACCGATACCTTGCACAATGTATTTAAAATACCAGAATGGTGTCTGAAACGTCAAAACGGTCGGTGGCTGGTTGTTTCGGAGCAAGGGGAAAAGATTCCAGTCGACCCGGTGCGCCTGAATAACGGGTTCGTATATGTGAAAGGGAATTTGAAAGACAATATGGTTTTGCAAAACTAAAAAACTGGGTTCATAAAAAAACCAAAGTGATCAAGATGGAAAGGCCGAAGCAAAGGAAGACCATGGAACATTGGATTCAAATAGTTAAGCAAGCTTTGTTTGAAGATGTGGGCAGCGGAGATGTTACAACGGATTGTACGATTCCGCAGGGTCGGGAAATCGAAGCGACCTTGTGGGCCAAAGAGTCGGGCATTGTGGCCGGTCTTCAGGTTTTTGCCGCTGCATTTCGCCTGCTTGATGCCGATGTGCAAGTAACCTGCTGTGTTCAGGATGGGCAAGCGGTTACTGAGGGCGATCGGGTTGCCCTTATTCGGGGCTCTGCGCGATCTGTTCTGACGGCGGAACGGGTGGCTCTGAATTTTCTCCAGCGCATGTCGGGCATTGCTACCTTAACGCACAAAATGGTACAGGCCGTACAGGGTACCAAAGCCAGAATTCTGGATACGCGCAAAACGGTTCCCGGATTGCGTTATCTGGACAAATGGGCCGTACGTCTGGGCGGCGGAGAAAATCATCGCTTCGGTTTGTTTGATATGGTGCTTATCAAAGATAATCATATTGCCGCCTGCGGCGGTATCAGCGAAGCGGTTAACCGCTTGCGTCAGTGTGATGAGCAGAAACGTTTAATTGAAGTTGAAGTTAAAAATTTAGCTGAATTGCGGGAAGCGCTAAACTTGCAGGTTGATCGGATTTTATTGGATAATATGGACATTCCTGCATTAAAAAAAGCAGTTGAAATTACAAAGCAGCGCATCCCTCTTGAAGCCTCAGGAAATATTACATTAGAAAATGTTCGTAAAATTGCTCAAACGGGTGTGGATTACATTTCAATCGGAAGCCTGACCCATTCCGTTAAAGCATTGGATTTGAGTTTGCGTCTTTAAACAAGGAGTGTGATGTGAACGTAGATCAGATATTTGAAGAACTCTCTGCAAAATTAGGCAGATGGATGCCCGAATCGGAAATCCGTAAAAAAGCCGAGTTGGCTTTCCGGATAAATCAACTGAAAAAAGAAAGAAATGCGGTTATTCTGGGCCATAATTACATGGAGCCTGCCCTATTCCATTCCATTCCGGATTTTACGGGCGATTCGCTGGAACTTGCCCGGCTGGCAGCGCAAACGGATAAAGATATCATTGTGTTTTGCGGTGTTAAGTTCATGGCCGAAACCGCTAAAATTCTGAATCCCCAAAAAACAGTTCTTTTGCCTGCTTTAAATGCCGGTTGTTCTCTGGCAGAAAGCATTACGGCCGAGGATGTGCGAAACCTGAAGCGGAAATTTCCTGATGTTCCTGTCGTAACCTATGTCAATACCTATGCGGATGTCAAGGCCGAAAGCGATGTCTGCTGTACTTCCGGTAATGCAGCAAAAGTAGTGGAGTCGCTAAAAAACGATACGATTATTTTTTTGCCGGACGAATATCTGGCGCGCAATGTAGCCCGGCAAACAGGCAAGCATATAATATTTCCGTCCAAAAGCAAAGGCTGGCCCGAGGCACCGACGGATAAGCTTCTGGATTACCAGTTTATCGGATGGCACGGGCGCTGTGAAGTGCATGAGCTGTTCACCGTTGGGGACGTGGAAGATGCCCGGGAAAAATATCCGGGTGTTGTGGTGATGGCACACCCGGAATGCAGCCCGGAAGTCACTCAGGCCGCAGATTTTGCCGGAAGTACTTCGGCCATGATAAAATTTGTGCAGGAAAACAAAGCGCCTTCTTATTTGCTGTTAACCGAGGGTTCTATGGCGGACAACATTGCTGGCCTGTATCCGGAGAAAAACATTCTTCGCATCAAAGGGCATCGGTGCCCGCACATGCAGCAAATCACATTGGAAGATACCTTGTTGGCACTGCAGAAAAATCAGTTTGTTATTGATGTTGAAGAATCTGTTCGGCTGCGTGCAAAACGTGCCGTGCAACGCATGATTGAAATTGTTTGATTTTTAATGCATTCCAGATGCTGTTTTGGTGCCCGTGGCAAAGGGAGAGTGAAAGATGAACAGTGAAATAAAAACAGATGTACTCATTATCGGCGGCGGCATTGCCGGTGGAATTGCCGCAATTCTTCTTGCGGATGCCGGTGTATCCGTTATTTTGGCCATGCACGGTAGCTACGATAAAGCGACTTCCACTTATTACGCGCAGGGTGGTATTATTTACAGCGGTCAAAATGATTCGCCCGAACAATTGGCCGAAGATATCATGCGCGCCGGCGATGCCCATTGTTACCCGCCTGCGGTACACAAACTGGCCGGTGAAGGGCCCAAGCTGGTAGAAAAGATTTTGATCGAACGACTTGGCATCGCATTCGATCGCTCTGCAGATGGTGGCTTTGATTTGGCCCGGGAAGGTGGACATCGTTTGGCACGCATCGTGCATGTGCGCGATTCCACGGGCAAAGCCATTCAGGAAGCCATCGTAAGGCACATTCGGACTCAAAGTACTATCCGGCTGCTGGAAAATCACACGGCTATCGACTTGCTGACGCCCTCGCACCATGCTTTAAATCGTCTTTCGGTTTACGAACCGACGCGCTGTGTGGGCGCTTATCTTTTTGACCAGCATTCAGCCAAAGTCGTTAAAGTTTTGGCTAAAAAAACAATTCTGGCTACCGGAGGTCTGGGGCAGATTTTTCAGCGCACCACCAATCCGCCGGTTGCCCGTGGTGATGGTATTGCTATGGCATTTCGGGCCGGAGCCCGTTTGGTGAATCTGGAATTCATTCAGTTCCATCCGACCATTTTTTACCACGAATACAAACCGACGTTTTTGATTTCCGAGGCGGTGCGCGGTGCAGGGGCGCGTCTGGTAGATGCGGATGGCAGGCCATTCATGCAAAAATACGATACCCAGTGGAAAGATCTGGCGCCTCGTGATTTGGTGGCACGCAGCATTCACAAAGAAATGCTGCACACCGGGCTCTCTCATGTCTATCTGGATATGCGTTCGTTTCTTTCGGAAGAACAAATCCGGAACGAGTTTCCTTTTATTTACCAAAAGTGTCTGGAGTTCGGGGTCGATCCGACTAAAGATTTAATTCCCGTGGTACCGGCGGCGCATTATTCCTGCGGCGGTGTTTTAGTGGATCTGAACGGACAAACCAATATTCGTGATCTGTATGCTGCGGGCGAGGTTTCCTGCACGGGTGTACATGGCGCCAACCGTTTAGCCAGCACTTCGCTTCTGGAAGGCCTGGTTTGGGCTAACAGTTCAGCCCAGCATATTCTAAAAACGCTCAGTAAAACAAATCTGCATCCCGCAGAGGATATCCCCGATTGGGAAGAAATAGGTACTTTTGCTCCAGATCCTGCTCTGATTAATCAGGATATGATTTCAATCCGTAATATCATGTGGAATTATGTGGGATTGGTACGCACCACTCATCGTTTGCAACGGGCACGGCGCGATTTAAAAAATCTTGAAAATGAAATTGAACGTTTTTACAGGGTTAGTAAATTAACAGATCAATTAATCGGTTTGCGCAATGCCGTAATAACCGCTATTTTAGTTACTTCTGCGGCATGGGAGAACAAACGCAGCATGGGCTGCCACTATCGGGAGTAAAGGCATTGGCATGGAAAGTACAAATGCCAAAAGAGCCATGGTGTGTTTCGGCAGCCTTCGGGCCTTTGTAACAACAAGCATTGGGAAATAAAGGAATGACAGTTTTTTCAAAAATGACGGGCTATTTAAAACAACACAAATGGGCGGCCATAGGTAGCCTGATGCTATTGTTTCTGCTGATCTACTGGCTTTGGCCTTCTGCACCGGACGCTCTGCTTTTTACGGTAAAACGCGGCGAACTGGTTATTGATGTACCCATGGATGGTGAATTACAAGCCGTGGAATCGTTTGTGGTTAAAGCGCCGTCAAATTTGTGGGGCAATATTCGCATTGTGCGCATAGTACCGGAAGGTACATTGGTCAAAAAAGGTGATTTCCTTATTCAATTCGACACTTCGGAACAAATGCAAAAATTGCAGGAAGCCAAAAACAAGTACGAAACCGCATTAGCGGCTTTAGCCAGTACCAAGGCCGATATCCAGAATCAGATGGCAGATCTGGAAAATAATATTAAAATGGAAATCTATTCGCTGGAGCAGGCGCGATTGCGTGCCAAAAACGCCATATACGAAGCGGAGAACAAACGTTTGGAAATCGAATTGAACCTGAAAAAAGCCGAACTTTCGTATCAACGCCTGCTTGAACAAAAGAAATCGATGGAAAAAATAAATGCCGCCAAATTAAGACAGGCCGAGCTTGAAGTCGAACAAGCCCGGCTTAAATTGCAGCAGGCCGAAGATAATCTGAAAAAATTAACCTTAACCTCGCCTGCAGACGGACTGGTTGTTTACAAAAAAGTTTGGGACGGCGGACAAATGAGCAAACTGAAAGTGGGCTACACCCCGTGGCGCGGGCAGGCACTGATTGAAATTCCCAGCCAAAATCGAATGAAAGTTGTCGGTACGATCAATGAAATCGAGATTTCACGCGTTAAAAAAGGAGAAGATGCGGAAATTCGGCTGGATGCTATCAAAGATTCGGTTTTTACGGGAAAGGTAAGAGAAGTGGCTACCTTGGCGCACAAGGATCGTGGTTCGGATAAAAATGTGTTTGACGTTGAAATTTTAATTAATGAAGAAAATCCGCAATTAAAACCGGGCATGACGGCTCATTGCAAAATTATCTCCCGCAAGTTAAAAAACGTATTAACGATTCCGATTGATGCCGTGCAATTGAAAAACGGCAGGTCGATTGTGTTTAATGCCCGCGGTAAACCCGTGGTTATTGAAACGGGCGAATCCAATGGCGATTTTGTCATCGTTAAAAAAGGGCTGGAAGAAGGTGACCAAATCCAACTGCGCCCGGCAGGCACTAAACCGGCTTCAAATGAACAGAAGAAAAAACCAAAGCCAAAACGCAGCCGAGGCGTTAAGCGTGTCATCATTGTGGGATAACATTTTAAATCAATTATTCATAAAGTTAAGATTATGAAAATTTCTTTTTGGAAACATATTCCGTGGCAAATATTGAACGATCGCATTTTAAACACACGTTTCTTCCGTCATGTGTTACACGTGGACGAAGAATTGCTGAATATTGGCATACAGGGCATTGCCGAGCACAAGCTGCGCTCTTTTTTAACCATGCTGGGTATTATCTTTGGCGTTGCGGCCGTGATTGCCATGCTGGCTATTGGGGAAGGCGCACGCCGGCAATCGCTTGCGCAAATTGAAACCCTCGGTTTAAACAATATTATCGTGCGCAGTAATCCGCAGAATAGCGACAATAACGGCGATATGCTCCTTGGCACACTGCGCTTTACAGACATGAAAGCGATTTTGGACATTTTGCCTTCGGTTGATGCGGTCGCACCCCTTATCGAATCGGATCAGGAAGCTATTTACCAAACGCGTTCCAAAGAAATCAAGCTTAGCGGTACGGATGCTTCGTTTTTTGAAATGATGAATTTGCAACTGGACAACGGAGCGCTGTTTACAAATAGTGAAAATACAAACTACCAGCGCGTGTGTGTTTTGGGCGAGGAGGCCGCACGCGATTTGTTTTTGGCGGAAAATCCGCTGGGTAAAAAAATTCGCATAGGCACGGTCTGGTTCACAGTGATCGGAGTTTTGCGGCACCATCCGGTGAGTACAGCGGGTGCCACGGAAGTGAATTTTAACGATCATATTTTTGCCCCGTTGAATACGGTTTTCATCCGCTTTGATCGCCCGACAAGGCAAAGCGAACTGGGGCAGTTAATTGTGCATGTAAAAGATGAAAAACAAATCCTTAAAACGGCTCAA
>Ga0256842_1003543_pt1 | contig 10299 bp, 6 predicted proteins | sample 4559240metaG_FD_185973 | JGI IMG/M metagenome (GOLD analysis project Ga0256842, IMG submission 185973) | Hydrothermal vent microbial communities from Guaymas Basin, Mexico - 4559-240 | ecosystem: Environmental > Aquatic > Marine > Hydrothermal vents | place: Mexico: Guaymas Basin | collected...
CTTCTTCAATATTTAATTTTTTTGTTATAACATCACCATTAACTTCAGCAGTTGATTTTAAGCTTAGAAGCTCTTCTACTTTTATGGTGGCTTTTATTTTTCCTGAGAAATCGGCTGTTTTACATGTTATCTCTCCATTTACATTTCCGTTTTCTCCAACAATTATTTTTCCTTTAGATATTATTGAACCTTCTAAAATGCCATCTATTCTGAAATCACTATCTGTTATGATATCACCTTTTACCGAAGTCCCTTTTGCTATTAAATTAATCGATAATGTTGTATTAACATTTGTTTTAGCCATATTGTCTTTGTTTTTAAATATCTAATATCTACAAATATAATTAATTCTTCATTTATTTGTTTGATGTGTTATCGAGATAATTCTTTATGAAGAATATCTCATATGCTGCAATGTCTTTTGATTTGTATAGTACAGGATAATTTGATGTTGATATTACAAAATGCTGATAAGCTTCTTCGGGGATATCAGAAAATACGTAGGAATTATTTTTTATAGTATTGAAATAGGTCATAGCCTCTTCTTTATTGTCAAAACGCGATACTGATATCATATGTTTCGCTTGGTTTAGAATAACACTGTTAACACGTAGATTTTTAAGTTTATAAAATTCCGTATCAAAGTCTGCTAGTTTTACTTTTGTTGCATTGATATTCACATTTTGTTCCGATACTATCATTATATATAGATGCTGCTCTTGTGGAGAAGCAGAAAATAACGACATAGCATGAGCTAATTGCTGCTCAATAACTTCTTGTGCTTCTTCATCAGCCGACAAAGTGTCAGCGTTATTAGCCATAACACGTAAGATATTTTGTGCTAAACCATATACATCGCTAGATGGATAATCTTTAACTAAATTCTGAAGTTCTATTTTCATGGTGTCTTGGTTTTCTAATTGTCCAAGAGCTAAGGCACGAAGATATTTTATCTTAGGTGTAATCTTTTTGTCTTCTTTGTAATTATTTAGTGCATCATCACAAATTATTTTTACAGTAAAGAAATCATCAGATTTGTATGCGTTAAATGATTCTTTATATAAATTCTTAAGCTTGTTTTTTTCCTGTGCTAAGTTTTTATAATATTCAGGGTCCTGTATTATTAATGCATAATCGCTTTTAGGATATTTTTGCAGGAGAATTTGTTTATAGATATCAGCGTTAGTAACATCACCAATTTTATCATAAGTGCGATATAGTTGAAAATAACATTTTGGTGTTTCCTCATTATCAGGATACCTCGAGATAAATGATTTAAATGAAGCAATGGATTCATCAATATTGTTTAATTGAATATCATAAATGAAACCCATATTTATTAGAGCTTTAGCAATCATCTCGTTTGAGGCTTTCTGTTTTTTTTCTGTTAAAGGGATGTATTGCAAGTATGATTCGCGACTAGCTGGGTCGGTAGATACAGTTAATGTACTATCGCTATTAATAGAATCGTTTTCCATTGTTATATCATCACTAAAACTAAATGATGTTCGTCTTTTATCACTAAGTCTCCAGTTATCTTCTAGCTTTCTTCTTCCCCATTTTTGTTGGAAGTCAGAAAATCCCATACTTATAGCTTGAGGATTATAAAAATACCATCCACCACCCGCACTTCCTATTCCTGCACGGGCACTACGATTCATCGTTTGTTGAGAAAATGCAGCTGATTGACGTTCTTGTTGTTCTTGTTCGCGAATTCTACGCTGTTCCTCTTGATACTCTTTAATAATATTATCTATAACGTTTAGCCTCTCTTTCTCGCTCATGTGTGCTAATGTTAAAAGACTGTCTTGTTCTTCTACTATAGTAATATTTTCTACTAAACGCGATAATGTTAATGTACGATCTTGTAGGTCTTGATACTTAGGGAAATCGTATGGTAATACTTGCATTGCAGAGTCGTAGTATAATTTAGAATATTTATACTGTTTTCTGTCAAAGTAAATATCAGCTACCTTTAATGCAGAGGTAGATTTTTGATAGTCGTTACCAAAGCTAGTGGCTACTGATTTACGGTAGTAGCGTATTGCTGAGGTATCATTGTTTTTATTTTTTTCTATTTCTGCTAAAGCAAAATATATTTGATCTTTATAATCTTCATTTTTTATATCATCAAGCATATCTAAAAGTTCATCAATAACATCTTGACTATTTTCAGCATTAGCGTCTAATGAAGTAGCAAGGCGTATATGAGAATTAAATGTCATCTCATAGTTAGGATTTCTTTTTATTACTTGTGTGAAATATTTTGTTGCTAAGTTATTTCTTTCTTGTTCTTGATATATCTGGGCTAGAATAAATATCAAACGTGTTTTCAACTGTTTATCTTTCGATACAGCAATGCCTTCTAATATATAAGGTATTGCTCTTTCGTAGTTTTTTTGCAACATCATGTTTTCGGCATACATGAGTGGCAACATTTGTGTAATAAATTTATTCCCTTCTTCTCCTGCATTTAATTTATTTTGCAGTTGGTCGAAAGTAGTGATAGCTCGTCCATACTCTTCCATCTGATTATAGGAGCGTCCGAGCCATAGCATTGCTTCGAGTTTTTCAGGAGCATGATATTTGTTTATTACTTTCTCGAAAGTACGTCGGGCCTTCATATATTCGTGTTTATAAAACTGCCCTTTTCCTATCATTAAGTAACTATCGTCAATCCAGCGTACATATTCTACGTCATTAAATTCCATAGAATGTATATTACATACTTTTTTGCCCTTTTCAATAGCACGGTCCATATAAGGAGCTAATGATTGTCCAACATCTTTTGTTCCATAATTAAATATCGGAATTATTTTTGTGTAGTTTTCCTCTGCTGTTTCAGATAACTCAGCAACTCCTTGTTTCATGCTTTCATTACCATTCCAATATGCATTATAATGAGAAGTGAGATTATGAAATACTCGTCGAGAAAAGGTGTTCTTTTTTGTAGAACATGATGTTATTAGTAGTATTATGATTATACTTAATATACCGGTATGTAATAATGTTTTTGTTCTATTCAAAATATCGATTTTTTTTAGCTAAAAATTCTTTGTAATAAACTCTCAATACTCAACTTAGATAACTCTTTAATTGCAAAAATATTTTATTCTCTAATAAGAATCTAGTTTGTATTATACAGCTAAAGTTTTATTAAAAGCATCAATACCATTTACATATTTAGAACTTTTTGTCATCCTAAAAGGAAAGAGGTCTGTAACACGCGATGCTTTATCGTCTTTATCATAGGCGTATTTTAACTCTACAACATACGTAGAATCTGTCACTACTCTGTTTAAGATAGTATTATGATTATTTCCAAAATCAATATATGTTAATTGATCATCGATAGTAGAACGGAATATTTTATCAAAAGATTGAAAATATTTTCTTCTATATCGATTAATTAATTTTGGAGATAAGGGAGTAACAAATTCAAAAATATCTAAAGGTAAATCTGATTCGCGAAATATTTGATGCAAATCGCCTTGTGTTAAGTCTTTATCTAAAATAAAAGGTTTTAAAGGAAAGGATAGTTTGTCTCCTACAGCTCCATATTTTATTTTAATCTCTAAGATAGGTTTTTTTACCTTCCCTTCTAAATCGCCATACCATCTGATACGAGCTTTTTGTCTTTTACTCTTTCCTGAATTATTGTCGTAATAAAACAAAAAATTAGGAGTATCCAAATAGATATTATTAATATAACGAGATTGATGTATTTCAGAAAACCCTGCTGGGTGTAGCTTTAATACTTGTTCTATTTGGTGCTTGTCGTACTGTTGGTTTACAACAAATTTACGCTCATATCGAAGGTTATCGTTCATGAATGGCTCCTAATATGTTTTGTTATCAATAAAAGTAATTCTTGCCGAATTATTAATTTTTTTAATTTCATTTTTTAAAACCTCTAATTCTTGAGTGTTATTTATCTCAATAAGATATGCTGTTTCTATTAAACCAGGATTTTCGTCGTAACGTTTTAAATCAGCTGATTGAACACAATTCTCTACAACTTTTTTAATGTGGCTTAACTGTAGTTTGTCAGGTTCATTACTAGATATTGTTAAGAATAAATTTTGATGATCACTTTTCTTACCAAGAAAATATCTTATCCATATGATAGCAAGCATAACAACAGCTCCTACAATAACAACATAACGTTGATTAGCACCTAATCCTAATCCTACCGAGATAGTAAAAAATAAATATGTAAGCTCCTCAGGCTCTTTGATGGCAGCACGAAAACGTACTATAGAAAGAGCTCCAACCAAACCTAATGCTAAGGCTAATGAAGATTTTACAATTGTTATTATCAGCATGGTGGTAAATGCTAACATTAAAAAGTTAGCAGAGAAGATTTTTCTGTTCGAAAGACTTTTTGCACATTTCCGATAAGTGACCTCTAATATTATAGTAAGCACTATTAAAACTGCTGAATTAATTAAAAAGTCAGTGATATTTATTTGTGACTGTTCTGTTATTAGAAATTTCTGAAATAATGTCCACTTATCTTGCATTGTTATTCGTTTTTAAAATTTATAGTTGGCAAATTTAAAAAAATATTTTTGTTTTATTTATTATGCTTATCAATACTGTTTTTTTTAATAAAATCTCTCTGCAACATTCTGCTCTTGGCCTATCACTATCTGTGTACCTAACACTAACCTCGACTGTTCCTCTATTAAATGGACAGTAGTATTATTTTTTAGTTGCATTCTACGTGCCATTATTTCTGCTCCACCATATTCTGGTTTTTTACGTAATGCTACAAAGGCATAAGCACAATTGTTTATCTGTGACTTTACTACGCATACATTAGATAAATCTTTCGATGCTATACCTATATTACAGTGCTCTATTATAGTGTTCTCCACATTTAATGTTGATTCTTCTCCTCCACTAATTCCTTTGTCGTTAGCCGACATAATATGACTGTTTTTTATGCTAATCTCACTACCTGAAAAATCAATAGCATCATTTCCTACCTTATCAAAAGTGCAATTATCAACATTACCTGTACAAAAATCTGAATCGAAGGCATCTGCAAAAGTATGTGAAAAACTACAGTTGCTTACTTTTACCTTCGAACGAATAGTGTTAAGGGCATCATCGCAGTTCTGATTATTACTAAAGGATACATTATCCATATCTATCTCCGATTCATACACGCATACAGAACCAGGTAAAGTCCATCCACTGTAATCTAATGAGCCTAAGTAACTGAAGTCGACATAATTATAATTGGATTTTTGTGGTGCTTGTAGTAGATAAAATCCTTTTGCTGTTTTATCTGATGAGCTTATTATTACTCTACTGTTTTTTGTGCCGTTAATATGCATAGTAGAGTAGGATAATATATTGGCATTGTTAATAATGTCGATATGTGTACCTGCTGGTATTGTAACATCATAACCTGCTGGTATTATTAATGAAGTATCTATTACAATATTTTTGCCTGTAAAAACAATATTCTTTCCTTTAATATTTAGATACTTTGCATTCTCAAACTCATGTAATGCAATTAAACTATCCTCTGGTATAGTGCCTTTTGGTGAAGGGTACTGTTGTATTACAGAGGTGAAGGTCTCTTGTTCTCCTTCTACTACAAAGAATAAGTATTTTGCTAATGTATCTGATTTAATGTAACTGGGTTTGCCAAATATTTTATTGAATGATTCTAAGGTTGGTGATGGGTATTGATAGTTGGTGATTTTTGTCTCCTTATTTCCTGTTCCTAAAATATGGATCTTCCTAGTGTAATAATTTTCTATTTTTATTTGTGATGTATTATCTTTTTTGTTCTCTTTTTCTAGATAGGCATTTACATATAACTCAGGGATTTCTCTATGAAATCCTTGTGAATAATTATTTTTATGACCTACAACATCAAAAGCGAATTTGGCGAAATCAGGATTATTATTAACATATTTAATGAATTTTGGTAACTCAGCTCTAATTGCTTTTGCATTATTCTTTAAATAATTATAGTCGTAATTGTATTCAGGGAATTCTTCTTTTAGAATGTTTTCATAATATTGTTGATCCTTATTTACCGACTTCATAAAACTATTAATAAAATCTTCTGAAGAATATTTCTGTAAATATGAAATGTATTTATCTAAAAATATTTTATCATCGAATAAGCGGTATAAAGTACAGTCTAATTCATTCTTCTTAGTGATGTTATCGCCATAACGCACAAAACCAAAGATAGGACGCTTGTAATTATCCCATGCTCCACCATCAGTATACCCATCGTATCCTATTGGTTCTAATCGCGATATAACAGGGTTGTAATAAAACCGCATATTAAACCATACTGTTCCATGATATGTCTTTGTGAGATCTAATAAGGCAAAATATTTAGCTATTTTATCTGTATTAAAGATTTTTGAAGTAGGTTTATTACCATGTATATAAGAGTAGTATAAATTTTGCCCAATAATAAATTCTTTTTTCATCAATGGGTCTTTTAATAACTTATCTAAGCCGAAAGAAGTGATTTGAGCAGCATTGTATTCTGGTAAATTGAAATATTGTTTATCCTTTTTGTATATCTTTTTCAGTCGCCAGTAGGTGTCGTCAGTGAGTTTTAATATTGGACCTTCACGACGTTTATTATACTCAATAAGTTGTTTTGCAAAATGTTCTTCACAAGCATATATTCCCCTGCTTTTATTGTTTATTTTTACAGGAAGAAATGTGTAGCGAGTTGTAAGCTGGTCTTCTTGAGCAAATAGTTGATGTGATGTCCATTCCGATAATAAATCACGCGTAATAGGATTTTGTATCGAGAATACTCTCTGTCTGTTAAAAGATTCGTTGTTTTTAAGTTTAATACGAAAAGACCATTTTTTACCACGCATATGATCTAGCCAATCGCCTTTTAACCGAGTCTCTATCTTCATCATATTCCCTTTATAAAAAGCCATTCCTTTTACCCAGTCATCATCAATAGATTCGTATACACCATTATTAAATGCACGTTCGCGAACAGAATAGAGTTTCTGCATCTGAATGGTATCAATAAATATATTTAATGGTTCAATATCCTTATTAGCGAAATCAGGAAATCGTCTTTCGCTAAGTTGTTCTATTTTAAAATCGTCAAAATATACTGTGTCGCCATTTGCTTTCCATAAATATATAGAAAACTCTTGCTTGTCAAAATCAGGTGGGATATTTAAGTGTAGTATAATTTGTCCCCAACCATCCCTGTCTCTATACGAAACTGATTTAGATGTAACATAATAACGTTCGCCATTTTTTTTCTTAGCATCTGCAACAATAACACCTTCACCACTAATGCTTTTTCGCCATACACTAATTTTTAGATAGGTGTCTTTTCTTAAATTTTTAAATCTATGTGAACATCCATAGGGATTATCTTTTGTTAACATTATTGAATGATCCCCTGAATAGGCTTCTTTGGTAGTGCGTTTCTCTTTATTACCAAACACAAAAGTAGAGTCATTATTGGCAATAATTTTTCCCTTGTTGTTTATCATTTCAACATCACACGAGATATTGATATCGGATGATGGAGTACAAGAACTAAATATTATTAAAAAAAATAATGTATAGATAGGAATTTTGAATGCCATAGTATTAGTGTTTTGTATTATTTTTAAGCAAAAATACATATGTTTTTTGAAGTGAAATAGTTTTTAAGATGTTTTTAAAATGAAAGTCAATTTAATTCTGTTAATTAGGATATTTGTATCCTATCTTAGTTTTCAGATTTTATTATGTTTGTTCAATAATATTATATGTTTTTATGAAAAATTTAGTTTTTGTTTTTTGCTTGTTTATCTCTATAACCTCAGTGGCTCAAACTCCTGGAGTAACTATAGGGAATAGTAATAATGATAATGCCTTATCTTTCGATATCATGAATGATAGTTCTCTTGTGCTTGTTGGTACTTCCTATGACGATATTAATAATGGTATGGATTTTTTAATTGTAAAATTTAATCAGTCATTGAATATGCTATGGCAAAGATATTATGGATATAAGCACAACGATGTACCTCGAAAAATTATTTGTATCGATACAGGCTATCTTATAGCAGGTACTATATGGGATGGGGGAGGAATAAGAGAAGACATTGCCTTAGTAGCCTTTTCTAATGATGGTAATATGCTTTGGGAAGAATTATATGCTGGCACGCATAGGGATCAAGGGTTTGATGTAGAGCCTCTTGATGACGGGTACGCTGTTTTAGGATATTCGAAAAGCGATGAACCAAGTGGTGATATCATGCTAGTGAGAACAAATAAAAATGGCGAAGAGCTGTGGCGTAATAATTATGGAACTCCCTTTGTGGATTATGGATTTGATATTATGCATAATGATTCGGGATTATTTATTGCTGCCACTGCAAAAGGTTTTTTTAATCCTGTAGAATCAGATTTTCATAGTCATGATGCTGATATGATGCTGCTGAAAATTGATGATAATGGCAATGAAATATATAGAAGATATTATGGCGAAGATAAACACGACTTGTTAAAGAGGATAGTACCCTACGATAATGGCTTCCTTTTGTTTGGATCATCACAATCATATTCACACGACAATACATTTGATGCTTACTTGATGAAAACAAATATGCAAGGTGATTCGTTATGGAGTAAATCATATGGATATAATGATTGGGATTATGGAGAATCGCTTTGTATAAATAATGAAGAAGATATTTATATACTAATGTCGTCTGCCTTACCTCAAAAAGAGTATAAGTCTGCTATGAATTTGTATAAATTAAATAATGATGGTGAAATACTATGGAATCTAGTTATTGAAGGAGAGAAATCAGACTATGGTGTGGAAGTTAAAGCTACTAGCGATGGTGGGTGCTATATATTAGGTACAACAAAAAGTTATGGTAGTGGAGGATCAGATTTTTTTCTTGCAAAAATATCTAAAGAGGGTATTATTGAAACATATACCGATACCATTGAAGAATACGACAATAACAAAATTGTATTAAAACCAAACCCAGCAAATAATTATACTGTTGTGGATATTAATTCTTCTAATGATAGTAAAATATCAATACAACTATTTGATATTTATGGAAAGCTGGTTTACCAACGTTCTAGTTATGGTACTCAAATTAATATATCTCAATTAAAACCGGGGACATATATCGTTAAAGCCATTAGCAACAGAAAGCAATATTCAGGAAAGCTTATAATCTATTAATATTTCTGTTGAGTAACTATTAATGAATCTAAATCTTGAAATTCCCATTCCAAGGTATTCGTTGTTATATTATGCTCAAATATTAACACCTTATCTTTTGGTTGATTGGCTAATTCTGTGGAATCGGTATACAAGCTGTTATTTAATCCACAGCCTAAAAAAAGAATACTATCATCAGAGTATTTTGAAAATGTTTTTCCATTAGCCCCCATATCACCTATTAAACAAGTAACATTAATTCCCTTTTCTTTTACATCTAGCAATAGAGGATAGATAGAATTAACAAAAGTGCTATTTACATCGTAACAATTAGAATTCCAGAATATTAAATTGCTTTGTGCATATGTAGATGGACTAGGTAAACCTGGAACATCTAACCAAATACCATGATGCATTATTAATATTAAATCTGTAGATGATTGTATTGTATCGCACACTGTTGTGATTAATCTATACTGATCATTTAGCTTCTCACAATCTGCAGGTGTAATATTTGTATTTAATGTTATTACTGTAACTTTATTTTTACTATGAACATTAAATGTCTTTTTTCCTGCTATCTCTCTATAAAACTCCCAGTTATAATTCCTTGCATCATGATTACCTAAAGCCCATGTGTTCTCGGGTTTTGATATATTAAACAGACTATCTATGTATGAAATAATATCGTATTCCAGCATAGCTTCAGAACATACATCTCCTCCTAGCCATATTCTTTCATAATCAGTGAAATCTAATATTTCTAAACGAGGATCTACTTTCTCCCCACCTGTATGCCATCCATAAGGATGACCAATAAAAATAAACTGTTCACTAGTATCTTGAGCTATCGACAATATACTAGTAAATACAAATACTAAGGTAAGTGTAGTTCTAAAATTCATTTTCATCTATGTTATCTTGTTGTTGAGCATTTTGTTGATCCCATTTATCACAATCTATCTCTACATGTAAAGGAGTTGATGGCTTATCAAAATCTCTTTTTGATAAGTGCATTGTAGAATCGTTATACATGCTTTTCATATATATAGCCCAAATAGGTAAAGCCATATTTGCTCCTTGTCCTAAGCTAATAGAGCGGAAGT
>Ga0256842_1003544_pt1 | contig 10297 bp, 8 predicted proteins | sample 4559240metaG_FD_185973 | JGI IMG/M metagenome (GOLD analysis project Ga0256842, IMG submission 185973) | Hydrothermal vent microbial communities from Guaymas Basin, Mexico - 4559-240 | ecosystem: Environmental > Aquatic > Marine > Hydrothermal vents | place: Mexico: Guaymas Basin | collected...
TAGATATATTTATAGACGAAAGACGAAATTATCAAAAAGCCACTCAACATGCCATTAAATTTTTAAAAGAACTACATGATAAATATGACGATTGGTACTTAACTTTAGCTGCATATAATTGTGGGCCAGGCTGTGTTGATAAACGAATAGAAGCTGGAGAAAGTAGAGATTTTTGGGAAATTAGAGATAGTTTTCCTACTGAAACTCAAAACTATGTAAGTAAATTCGTTGCAGTATTAATTATTTACAAAGATTTAGATGAATTTGGATTAACTCCTATTATTAAACCTAAAGCTGAAACATTTATATTTGAGTTATTTAACCCCGTACCATTAAGCTTTATTGCAAAAGCAAGTGGTTTATCTATAAACGATATAAAAAAATATAACACCGAATTAACAACTAACATAACCCCTCCGAATGTTGATATTTATAAATTAAAATTACCTATTACTGTAAAAGAAAATTTTACAAAAAACTTTGAAAAAATGAAAGATGATATAAAAAAAGGTTTTATTTTTCACTACTTAAAAAAAGGACAAACTATTTCAGATTTAGCTGTTTTATATTCTACTTCCTCAAAAGCAATTATGCTTGCAAATAATCTGAAAAATACAAGAAAATTACAAATAAATCAAAGGTTATTAATCCCAATAGACCCAGCAAAACTATCCCGAAACGGCAAACATTACTCTCTAGAAACATCCATAGATAAAAATAAAAAGAAATACATTCACAAAATAAAAAGAGGAGAATCCTTGTGGAGTATTGCAAGAGATTTTAATGTTACACTAAATGATATAAAAAGATGGAATCCTAAACTAAATCCAAGAAAATTAATGGTTGGCAGTCCAATAATACTAAAGGTCAAAGGATTTAACACTAAAAGCTATTATGAATCATTAATTAAAAGAAACATTCTTGTTACATATAGTATAAAAAAGGGGGAATCTTTGTGGCTATTAGCTTTAAGATATAAAATTCCTTTAAATGAAATAAAAAGAAAAAATAAAATAAAAAAATCTAGTAAAATACAAATTGGTAAAATCTTAAAATTAAATATTTCAAAGAAAATATATAATAAATACAAAAAAGAATTTAAAATTTACAAGAAAAGCAAAAAAAGAATATAATCACTCATACGCACTCCAGTAATCATCAAAAAAATTATCAATCATTGACATGGCTTTATTATAGTCATTAATTCGCATTAAATTAAATTTTAATTCCTTTGCTCCCTTAATATCCTTTATATAAGAACCATAAAACTTCTTCATTTTATATATACCAGTTTTTTCACCATAATATTCAATAATTAACTTAAAATGTCTTTTCATAATATCATAAACTTCTTTTATTGTGGGCTCATTAATATCTTTTGAAAATATCCATGGATGCTTTACTGCACTCCGCCCTATCATTATACCATCACAACCAAGTTTAAAAACTCTTGCTATATCTTCTTTAGTATTAATCTCTCCATTACAAATAAATGGAATAGTGGCCATGTCAGCAATTTCTTTAAAGATATCTTCATCAAAAAAACCTTTGTAAGCTTGAGAAGTTGTTCTTCTGTGTACAGTAAATGCATCAGCTCCTGCATTTTGGATATTTTTTATAACTTCTTTATATGTCAACTCCTCATTATTCCAGCCAAGCCTTATTTTTACAGTTAATGGAATATCAATATTGTCTTTAACGGCCTTAACAATATCATATACTTTGTCAGGTTCTCTTAATAAAGCAGAACCTGCTCCCTTTTTAACAATTTTTCTTGCAGGACAGCCCATATTTAAATCTAAAATATCAGCACCAACATCTTTTACATGGGGAAGTGCTTTTAAAAATGTTTCTGTGTCAGAAGCAGCTATTTGAACAATAAACGGATTATCATATTTTCCTCTTTCCATAAGCTGAAAACCTTTTGGGTTTTTATAGATTAAACTATTAGCCATTATCATTTCAGTAACAGCAAAATCTGCACCAAGTTCGTAGGCTAAATTTCTAAATGGAATATCTGTTGCACCAGCCATTGGGGCTAATATTAGAGGTTTATTGTATTCAAATTTCCCGATTTTCAAAAATAACTCCTTAAAAGGGTTGATTTTACAGATAATTATGAGAATTTCAAGCATTTTAAATCAGAGAGGAAAAAAATTACAACTTATGCTGTTTTGTTATGTGTTTTAATACTATAATTTCCCAAGCTCTTCAACTGAAAGTCCTGTTATATCCGATATTTGATTTATATCAAAGTTTGCAAGAAGCATTCTTTTAGCTAGTTCGCGTTTGCCTTTTTCTATACCTTTTTTTTCTCCTCTTTCTTCAATTTCATTAATCAATCTCATCATTCCACCCATTTTATCCTCCTGGTTTAAAGTTTTCAGAGCTTCTTTAATATCTATTTTATCACTTGATATTAATTTAACAAATTTATTGATTTTATCATAACGGTTTTCTATCTTATTTTTTTTATCCTTATTTTTCACTATTCAACCCTCCTAATAAGAGTATAACTTCCTTTATTTAAATGTGCAAGTGGATAAAATTTTTATTTAATCGAAATTCTAAAACCAAGGTAAATACACAAAACTTATCTTTAATTAATTGAAATCTAGCTCAAAAAATGTTAAAAGTTTATTCCATTTTAAAGGAGATTTTTATGGGAATAATATCAGGTGGTTTAACCTTTAAAGCTTATATAGTAGAAGGTTATGATTTTAGGAATATTAACTATGAAGAATGGTTAGATAAATTAAATAAAGGCAAATTCAAAGCAATTAATAAAGAAAAATCAGAAAAAGAAAGTTTTGGTTTTTCTGATAGTAAAGATATTTTTTTAGAAGAACTAGAATTTAGAAATACTTTTTATGATAATTATATTCATTTTAATTTTAGAAGAGATACTCTAAAAATGCAAAAATCTGTAATTAATCACTATATTAAAGAAATAGAAAAAACTTTCACTAAAAAAGTTACCAAAAGAGAATTAAAAGAGATAAAAGCAAGAGCTGAAGCGAAATATATAAGAGAATTATACCCAACAATTGCTTCTTATGAAATTATTTGGAATGTTGAAACAGGTATTTTATATTTTTTCACACAATCAAGAGCAGTAAATGATAAATTTACAGAATGGTTTGAAAGAAATATGGAATTAGAATTAACAGAATTAGAAACAGCTACATTTGCTGCTACAATATTAAATGATGAAGAATTAGTTCAGTTTGATAAAAAATCTCCATCATCATTAGTTTCAATATAAGGAGTAACATGTTAGAAAATAGATCTATTGATATTAAAAATATGATAGGAAACAAAGATTTTTTTGCAAGAGAGTTTTTAATTTGGCTTTGGTATTCGTCAGAACTAGACCAAGGACATATTAAATTAAAAGATGATGATATAACTGTTTTCATAGAAGATAAATTGGTTTTAGAAGAGCTTTTAGGCGACCAAGAGGATTTATTTAAAGGTGGCGTTCCATCTGAATCTCCAGAAGCAAAATATGCTCTTAGATCTGGTAAAATTATTAAAGAATGTAAAATTAAAATTATAAAAGGAAATGCTTCTTTAAGTGAACAACAATTTGAATGGATTTTTAATTTTAAGGCAAATGGCTTTAATATCAGTGGAATTAAGCTACCTTCTGTGGATGTTAAAGATTACAAAGAAAAACTTAGACAAAGAATGATGTTTTTAGAAGAATTATATGATTACTTAGGAGCATTATATAAAAAATTCTTAGAAACTAGATTAGTTAAATCAACATGGGACGAAGAACTACTTAAAATTAAGGAATGGATAGGAAATGATTAAATTTATCAATATTATGGAATCTTTTTAAAAACTCTGTCAAATCTACTTTCACCATCAATTGAGCTATACCAAATAAACAATGGTTCACCTTTTACATTTTTTAAAGGAATAGGACCAAAAAATCTGCTATCTTCTGAATCTCCCCTATTGTCTCCAATTACAAAAACCATGTTTTTAGGAATAGTATATGAATTTATGAGACTATGCTTATTATATGTTATTTTATTAAATTTATTTACTCCAAAATTGCGAGACATTTGGGGGTAAGGTATCATATCCAATGAATATATTACATGTTTTCCAATTGTTTCCAAATGGAGATAAGAACTATAATTAATCCAATATGGAGCTTTTAAACTCTTAAAACTAAATATACTTTTTTGCCTTATTCTTTTAATTTCTTTATCATTTATATATATAGTACTGTCTATCATTTTAATTTTATCTCCTCCTATTGCAACAACTCTTTTAATAAAGTTTTCTGTTGTATTTATTGGACTTTCGAAACCCATTTTTTTAGAAAACTCTCTTGTTGGAGGCTCAAAAATTATAATATCTCCCCTTTTAGGCTGATTAAAATCAAAAATTTTAATATTTGTAAAAGGAATACTCAAACCATAAGTAAATCTACTACTTATTATTCTATCTCCACTCATTAAAGACGGAATCATACTTCCCGAAGAAATATAATTACTGTCAATAATAAATGCCCTTATAATAAAAACAATAAAAAAAGTTATAAATAAATACCTAAAAAATTTCTTTATATTTATAGGCTTATTTGAATCATTATTTTCCATAAAATATATTAAAAAATCTATTTACTCTTGGAATCCAATTATGAGTAGAAAGCCATATTATCATTGGAGTACCTTTTATATTGTTTTTAGGAACAGGGCCCCAAAATCTACTATCAGAAGAGCCATCTCTGTTATCTCCCATTGCAAAACAATATCCTTTTGGCACTTTATAAGGCCCTACAATTTTATGAATATTTGCTTCTGGAATATCAACTCTAGAAAATGAGGTTCTTCCATTAATATCAACACCAAAATTTGCAGTCATAGAAACTGGCCAATAAACATTAAACTCTACTCCATTTATAACTTGCTTATAAGAAGCAACTTCAGAAGGTAATCCGTATGGATTCATATATGCCATACCACTAGGTTTTTTACTTAAAACTCTTTTAACTTCTTTATTATTTATAAATAAAACTTGATTTTTAATTTCAATTTTATCCCCCCCTTTTGCAACAATTCTTAGTACAGGAAGAGTAGCAGGAATATTAACTTTAGAACTGTCTATTTTATAGTTATCTACTAAATCTCCTACTTTTATATTAGAAACATCTTTGTCAGTAACTTTAACATCCGATTTTTTTACAGAACCAAAAAATCTACTATCAAAATAAGATAAACCAATGTTATCGCTTAATAAAAAATAACTATCTTTAGGTACAACATAAGGCTTTACTACCTTTAATGGTTTTACTGTAAAATCACCATTTTTATCTGCTCCAAAATAATCTAATAAACCACTAGTTGTAACTGTAGTATAAGTATGGCTTCCTAAGTGCTCTTCATAAAGAATGCCTACACTTGACTTCATATTATTTTGATGGTCTCTGTCATCAAAATAAAACTTTTGTTTTAAAAGCTTCTTTTTTATAGGTTTTCCATTTATATAAACAATATTATCTTTAACTTCAACAGTATCACCTTCATTTGCAATCATTCTTTTTACAAAATTATCAATAACCCCTGCAACTGATATAAATTTTGGATCTTTATTTTGTGGAGGCTCAAAAATAATAATATCACCTTTATGTGGATGATTCCATTCTAAAAATTTAATATTTTTCCAAGGTATTGAAAATCCCCAAATAAATTTAGAAGCAAAGATTCTATCTCCTGGCATAATAGTAGGAATCATACTCCCTGTTGGAATATGATAAGTGTCCATTATTAGAGCTCTTAAAAAGAATACTATAATAACAGCTGATATCAAAGTTTCAATAAATTCTTGAATTGGCCTATCAACAGTATCAGGTAAATATTTATTTAAGACCTCATACGACTTAATAAGTTGAAGTCTTAATTTAACTTTTCTGCCTTTATCCTTTGATTTAGTTAGACTTTTAAGTGTTTCAAATGTTTGAATCAACTCTTTAGTAGCTTCAGCAGAAAGTTTTTTCTTGTATCTTTTAATATATTTCTTTTTCATGTTAAGAAATTTTTTAGATTTGGACTTTAACTTAAACCACCCCCACTTTTTAGGAACTTTTTTTTCAAAAAGGCCTAGGTTTTCAGGAAATTTATTATCTTGTTTAACAATATTACTCATATATATCCTCACATCAAGGATTTTGTATATCATAAATTAAAATGATATACAAGTAGAATGATTTCTTGCAGTAATCAGTAAATAACATTATAATAAATTTAACATAGGAGCTTTTATGGTAAAAGAAAAAGATATTGATAGAAAAAATTTTGTGAAAGCATCTACAGGTTTTATAAAAGAAAGTGTCTTTAATTTTGTAAATTCATATAAACCAGATTTAGTAGATAAATTAACTAAAAAAGATGACAAATTCTATATTCCTAAAAAATTACTAAATCCACCAGGTGCAGTAGAAAACTATGCTGAAAAATGTACCGCATGTGAACAATGTATAGAAGTTTGCCCATATAATTCAATTATTCTATTTGAAGATAAAAAACTAGATAAGGAAGTTGCAAAAATAGACCCATATAAATCGGCCTGCTATCTGTGCAAAGATATTCCATGTGCATCAATATGCCCTGATGGAGCCCTAGAGCCATTAAATAATCGTCTTGAAATAAAACTTGGTTTCGCTGCGGCAACCTTTCATTGCTTAAATCAAAAAGCTAAAGAAAAGATTTGTTCTAAATGTCAAGACCTCTGCCCATTTTTAGACTCTTGTATTACATTTAATAAATTTAATATTCCATCTATAGATAAAAAAGTTTGTTTAGGTTGTGGGATATGTGCAGAACATTGTCCCGAAAATGCTAGTGGAATAATTATTTTTCCTAAAAAATAAGGAAAGTTATATATTATGCCGAAAGATGTTTATAGGCTTGGGGTTTAAAATGAAAACATTAAGTTTTTACTATAAAAATAAAAATGATATAACGAAATTTATAAAAAACAATGTATTGCCTGATAAAGAAATGCTAATACAAGTTTTCACATCATCTACCAATATAACTTTTATACAAAAATTACAAAAACAATTAAATAAATATCTAAATAATCCAAGTATTATAGGAACAACAACAGATGGAATTATTAGTAGTACCGGAGTAGCAACAACAAATTCCACATTAATATCTATTTCTATTTTTGATAATACCAAAATAAAAACACTAATTACAGAACATGAAAATAAAGATTATTTTGCTACAGGCAAAAAAATAATAAAAAATTTAATAAAAAAAGATTCAAAAGTTTTCATTACTTTTACAGATGGCCTTAACACTAATGGAGAGGAATACTTAAAAGGAATCACTTCTGTTGATAAAAATATTATTGTTGCAGGAGGAATGGCCGGAGATAACACCGCCTTTAAAATAACCTATGTTTTCAATGAAAATAAAATTGTTTCAAATGGAGCTGTGGGAGCTATTCTAAATAGTGATAAGTTAAAGTTATTAACAGAATATAGTTTTGATTGGGATGCAATTGGCATAAAAATGAAAATTACTAAATCTGATAAAAACAGGGTATACGAAATAAATCATAAGAAAGCAGTTGAAGTATATGCAGAGTATCTTGGAAGTAAAACAGCAAAAAATCTTCCTACCATAGGTGTTGAATTCCCATTAATTATGGAAATTGATAATATGAAGATAGGAAGAGTTGCCATAAATAAAGAAAGTGACGACTCACTATTATTTGCAGGAAATATTAAAAAAGATACAGAAGTTAGATTTGGAGTAGGTAATACTACAACTATACTAAATAAAACAATGTCTAGAATTAATTTATTAAAATCTAAACAACCAGAATCAATTTTTGTATACTCTTGCATGGGACGAAGAAGATTTGTTCCAGAAGTAGTAAAAAAAGAAGCAATAACATTAAATAAAATAACAACTACTATAGGATTTTATACTTATGGTGAATTTTTTCACAAAGATCAAAAAAATTTTTTACTAAATGAAACAACAACTTTTTTAGCCTTAACAGAAAATACTTTTAAAAATTTAAAAGTTCAAGAAAACAAAACAATAAAAAATATTTCAACAACTTTAGATACAATATCACATTTAACGAATAAAATATCTAAAGATTTTGAATATATCACCAAACATCAAAAAGAAATCATTGATAAAAGAGTTTATGAATTAAAAAAATCCTATTATAAAGATATGTTAACTAAATTAAACAACAGAAATCAATTAATTGCTGACTTAAATAATAATAACAATAATAATGCCACGCTAATATTGTTAAATATAGATAATTTTAGAGAAATAAATGGATTTTATGGTAATATTGTAGGAGATTTTATACTAGTTGAAATATCTAAAAAGTTAACAATAATAATGAAAAGTTATAATTTTAAACATTATCGATTAAATGCTGATGAATTTGCCTTATTTAAAAAATCAAAAACAAAAATCAATAAATTAGAAACTTTCATTAAAAATTTAAATAATGAACTAGGAAGACTCATTATAAATTACCAAAATACAGAACTACATATTAGATTATCAATTGGAGCTGTTTCTAAAAAAACTAATAGACCATTAGCTTTTGCTGATTTAGCCTTAAAACAAGCAAGATTAGAAAAGAAATCATATTGCATTTATAATGATAATTTAAAACTAACCGAACAATATTCACAAAACATAGAAATGGCCATAAAAATAAAAAATGCAATAAAAAATGATAAAATAATACCCTATTACCAGCCAATTATTGATAATAACACTCAAGAAATAGTTAAATATGAAGCACTTGTAAGATTAATAGATGAAAATAACAAAGTAATATCTCCTTTTTTCTTTTTAAATATTTCTCAAAAAATCAGACTATATAATGAAGTAACAAAAGCAGTTATAAGACACTCCTTTAAAAAGTTTCATAATACCAAGTATGAATTTTCAGTTAATTTAACGATTAATGATATTAAAAATCCAGAAATAATTAATTATATTTTTAAATATATTAAAAAGTACAATGTTGCAAACAGATTAATTTTTGAAATTACAGAAACAGATGAAATAAAAAACTATAAAATATTATTAGATTTTATAAATAAAATAAAACCTTATGGAGTAAAAATAGCAATTGATGATTTTGGAAGTGGATATTCAAATTTTAATTATATACTAAAAATAAAACCAGATATTATAAAAATTGATGGTTCTATAATAAAAAATATTGAAAACGATCAAGATTCCTTCTTAATCACTAAAACAATAGTTTCATTTGCTAAAGAAATGAATATTAAAACTCTTGCTGAATTTGTAGAAAATGAAAACATATTAGAAATCACTAAAAATCTAGGAGTTGATTACTCCCAAGGATATTATTTTAGTCCCCCTAAAAAAGATATATAATAATTATTTGTATTTTTCTTATTTTGATGTTATACATAACATTAGACCTTAATAATTCCAAAAGGAGATAAAATTATGTTTAAAACTTCAATATTTATTTTATTACTAAGTTCATTTTTTTTAGTATTATCATGTGGTGGAGATGATAAAAAAGAAAACAATAATCCGAAAGACACAGAAAGTAGAGCTTTATGGAAGTATAAATTAAAAAATCAGACAAATAATTTTCAAAATATTCCAGCAATTGATGAAAATGGCAATTTATATTTTGCAACAAATGAAAATGAAGATTTTGCTAAAAAAGGAAAATTTACTATTATATCAATAGATAAAAACGGAAAATTACGCTGGGAAAAAGTTATTGAAAACACAAGAGGTTATGAAAAAATAACCTATAAAGATAATAAAGTATTTTTTTTAATAGGTAACTATTCTCCACTTGAAACAACTGAACTAGAAAAATTACCTTCAGCTACAACTTATGCTCTTAATTCAGATAATGGTAATGAAATCTGGAAAACAGAAGAAAGGGAATGGATTTTTACATGGCCTAAATTTGCAGTCGGCAACAATAGAGTATATGTTTATATCAATGAAAATGATTTACTTGAAGCAGAAAGTAAAATTATTGCCTATGATATAAATACTGGTGCCAATAAAGGTGAAATAGTTATTAACTCAGAAACAGGTAGAACAGGAAGTCTTTTACTTAGAACTATGACTGTTTCAGAAAATAATATTTTTATACTTACAACTAAAGGACAAGGAAATGTTGCAATAACAAAAATAATTGATTCGGGGGATATACTTTCAAATGGCTGGCATTTTGAAAGTGCTGGTTTTTATTCAGGAGAATATCAAAGCGTTCCTTATATTAATGA
>Ga0256842_1003545_pt1 | contig 10296 bp, 8 predicted proteins | sample 4559240metaG_FD_185973 | JGI IMG/M metagenome (GOLD analysis project Ga0256842, IMG submission 185973) | Hydrothermal vent microbial communities from Guaymas Basin, Mexico - 4559-240 | ecosystem: Environmental > Aquatic > Marine > Hydrothermal vents | place: Mexico: Guaymas Basin | collected...
TTCTAAGCGGTGGCATTAAGAATTTCGGTTTAATGCCTTTAAGCTCTAAAAATTCATTCATTACGTCATGCCATTCAGGCGGAAGCTTAGGGTCTTTGTCGTTTAAAAAGACCAAAAATTCTCTGAGGTTACTTAATACTTCGTCTTTTAAAAACTTTTTAACCGCTTTTTCGTTATATTCACTTGGAGGCGTCAATATTTTTTCAATCTCTGTTGCCATTTCTTTTAGAGTCTTTACCCTCTCTTTTAGTTCATCAATTAAAATCTCTTTTCTGTCATGGTCGATAATATCGACTCCGAAATCATCTCTTAAAAGTTTTTCAAGTCTTTCGTTTGGAGAATTTTTAATATAGTGCTGGTTTAGCCAGTCAAGTTTTTCTTTATTATATCTGCTTGGAGCTTTGTTGATGTCTTTTGGATCGAACAGATTAATCATCTCTTCAATTGAAAATATTTCCTGATCGCCGTGACTCCATCCGAGTCTTACCAAAAAGTTTAATAAAGCTTCCGGAAGATATCCTTCCCTTTTGTATTCCATAACATCAACGGCTCCATCCCTTTTAGACATTTTAGAGCCTTTTTCGTTGTGAATCATAGGTACATGGTAGAATTTCGGTACATCCCAGCCAAACGCCCTGTAAACAAGCACCTGTTTGAAAGTATTTGTAAAATGGTCATCCCCTCTTATGATGTCGGTCATTCCCATTTCATGATCGTCAATAACCACTACGAAATTATAAGTAGGCGTTCCGTCGCTTCTTGCAATTACGAAATCTTCAACCTGAGAAGCGTCAATTTCCGCTTTTCCTTTAACCCCGTCTTCAAACACGACTTTCCCTTCAAGCGGAGCTTTAAATCTGATTACATAAGGTTTGTCAAGCTCGCCTTCAAAATCCCTGTATTTTCTGATCTCAATCGGCGGCTCTTCGCCTTTCATTCTGGCTTCTCTTATTTTTTCAAGCTCTTCTTTGGTAAGATAACATTTATAAGCCATGCCTTTGTCTAAAAGTTCCTGAACGTATTTTTTATATACATCAAATCTATCGCTTTGAAACACAACATCATCATCCCAGTGAAGCCCCGTCCAGTTAAACGCTTCAAGTATTGCGTCAACAGCTTCCTGTTTGTTTCTGCTTAAATCCGTATCTTCAATTCTCAGTCTGAATTTACCGTCGTTTTTTTTAGCCCAAAGCCAGTTAAATAGAGCCGTTCTAAGCCCGCCTATATGCAAATACCCCGTCGGGCTAGGTGCAAATCTGGTAACTACCATTAATATCCTTTTTGCTGAAATTATATCAAATCACATATTGTATGTTTTTATTGATCAAAATCAATCAATTTTAATTTGATATTCGTTAAAATATAAAAAGTCCGGAAAGGATTTAATATGGGAATATTTAAAAATATACTGCTAAAACTCCAAAAAATTTATACCTTTGAAGACAAACTTATTACAGAACTGAAAAACGATCATCAAAACCTGTTTACCCTTTATCACAAAATTGAAAAAAATTTATACAAAGAGCATTTTGAAAAGATACCGGAAATACTCAAAAAATTTCATTATGAATACAGACTACACATCATTTATGAAGACAATTATTTTTACACATATATGAAAAGCAAATATAAACATAACGAAAAAATTTTGAGTTTTATAAACGAAAAGCAAGAAGAAATGAAATCAATCTCAAATTCGATAGCAAAATTCATAAACTATTTTGATACGGTAGAAAAAATTAAAACAGACAAATTTAAAAAAGAGTTACAAAAACTCGGAAACGCCCTTAAAGCCAGAATAGAATTTGAAGAAAAAGAATTATATACCCTTTATACATGAACTTTTTTTTCTATTATTTTTACACTTATCATTACAACTATAACTTCCAAGACAGCCGTAAACACCAAAACGTTAAACCAGTAATCACTAATGGTTCCGTTTTGATGCGCAAGAGTCGCCGTTGCAATCAACAAAGTAAGCGGCATCGAAAGTGAAAGTCCGAAAAGTACCATTTTCTTTAAGCCTAGGGTAAAATAAAAAACCGCGGATGCAAAAATTCTAATGGCTATCATTATCGCAACAATCATTAACGAATCTCTTATCATATTAAAAGATATCAACGATAAATTCAAAGAACTCCCCACATGTACAAAAAATATCGTAATTAAAAATCCGAATCCGAAAGGCGCGAGTTTATGTTCCAAATCTTTATTATGCTCAAAAAACGTGGCAATAAACACCCCTACCACAAATGCACCGAGAACTACATCCAAATGAATTTTCATTAAAAACGCTATCATGATAAAAAAGAAACTAAAAGCGATCCTCACATCCTGATGATACTTATCAACTCCGGGCATAAGATAATGTTTGAGTTTCGGAAACCACCAAAAAAGCGCCCTCAACATAAAAAACACCACTGCCAAAAAAATCAAAAACAAAAACAAAATCCCTATATTAAACAACAGTTTTTTATCAAATCCAAACTCAAAATATCCGCTTACCACCGTTAATATTAAAATAGAAATAAGCTCTCCCAACACACCTATTTTAATAGCCAGATCAAGCCACTCTTTTTTACCGATTTCCTGTTGAATGGATATCATAAGACCTATTGAAACAAGGGGCATAATCACCAAAAAGACTTTTGAAAACCCAAATACAAATACAAACAGAAAACTCAATAAAATTAAAATAATTAAAAACAAAAGCGCTTTTTTAAAAAGAGATTTTTCCATTTTAAAAAGATCTTTTAAATTGACTTCCATTCCGGCTAAAAGCATCAGATACAAAAACCCTACTTCCGCCAAAAGATTAAACATTTCGTTGTGATGTATAAGCCCGATCGCACTGAATACCGCCCCGAGCGTAATTTCCACCATGGAAATAGGCAGTTTAAGGGTATTACTCAAAAACGGAGATATTAAAAGTATTATCGACAAGGATATAATCAGTAATTCAGCACTCATCGGCTATTTCAAACCCTTCTTTAATCAAAATTTCCAAATCTTTGTCCGGTTTTTCACCCTTAGCAGTTAAATAATCACCGATTACGATGGAATTGGCCCCCGCTCTTAACGCTTCAGTCCACTCATTTCCGAATACAATTTCCCTGCCTCCAGCCAACATTATTATAGCTTCTTTAAATTCGTTTGCAAATCTTGTCACTATATTCATTGCAAATTCTTTATTATGCGTGGCTTTGAGTGGAAGTTTAGGGTTTTCAATAAAAAAATTAAGCGGGATTCCGTCAGGTTTTAACTGTTTAAGTGAATTTATAAAACTTTGTATGTCTTCATTGCTTTCGCCCATTCCGAATATTCCCCCGCAGCAGAGCCTAATTCCGACCGATTTTATATTTTCGCAGGTTTGAAATCTCTCATCCCACGTATGGGTTGAGCAGATTTTCGGATAATATTCACGGCTTGTCTCAAGATTGTGGTTATATATTTTTATCCCTGCATTTTTAAGTTCTTTTAAAGACTCTTTATCCGCAGTTCCGTTACATGCTATAAGCGTAATATCCACTTCTTTAAGCACGGCTTTTGCCGCAGAACAGACATACTCAAGAGTTTTTTCATCAAGACTTTTACCACTTGTAACCAGACAGAATCCTGAGGCTCTATTATTTTTAGCAAGTTTTGCTTCGTTTACTATGGTTTCAATGCTCTTTTCTTTATAGCGGTTTATATCCGCCCCCCATCTGACACTTTGGGTGCAAAACCTGCAGTCTTCATTGCAAGCACCGCTTCTTATGTTGCTGATGGCGCATAAATATATTTTTTTCATATTAAGCCTTTGACAGGGTAAATTCTTTTACCTTCGTTTTCCATTCAATTGTTTTTATTTTCCTGTAAAAGAGAGTAACGATGTATTTATCCTTATCAATATCAAGCGTCATACACGTGGAAAATCCGTGATCCCTCGCACACACTTCGCCCGGATTTAAAATAAGGTTTTTGCCATTAAACGTGATATCTACATCATGCGTATGCCCGTAAACTATTATATCGGTATCAAGCGGAAACATATATTTAGGATAGTGCATAAGTTTCCATGTCCTGCCGGCAAGTTTAAAGTAATGGGGTTCGGTTGTCAGATTGTATTTGTCAATTACTTTATAAAGATGAAAATCGTTGTTTCCAAGCACTGCGGCATATTTTACACCGCTAGATTCAAGATATTCCAAAACTTCTTCCTGTACTATATCACCGGCGTGCAGAATAAATTCAACCCCTTCATTTATCAGCAAATCAATGGCTTTTTTAGCCCTTCCGGCTTTTCTGTGCGTATCGGACATTATTCCTATTTTCAAAATTCATCCTCCAATTTTTATAAAGCTGAAAGCTAAAAGCACAAAGCTTAAAGCAATATATATGCAATATTGTTTTAATTTTTCACTTTTCACTTTCCACTTCTTCCCTGTGTTTACACTTGATACACTCGTAAACTTCTTTTTTCCTGTATGTACGCTGTGCCATTAAATATCCGCATTCGGGACATTTTTTATTCACGGGTCTGTATTTCGAAATAAAATTGCATTTAGGGTAATTCGCGCATCCGTAAAATTCTCCTCTGCGGGATTTTCTTTTTACTATATCCCCTCCGCATTCAGGGCATTTAACGTCTTCGAGTACTTCTGGAGCGTTTAAAGGCTTGGTGTTTTTACATTCCGGATAATTGCTGCATGCCAAAAATTCTCCGCTTTTTCCTTTTTTTATTACCATATCCGCACCGCATTTGTCACATTTCACATCGGCTTTTTTTTCTTCTTTTTCCTCAAGAGGACGGGTGTATTTACATTTGGGATATGCGCTGCATGCGATAAATTCACCGAATCTTCCTTTTCTTATCACAAGAGGAGCACCGCATAAAGGACATGTCTCATCAATAGGTTTTGCGATTTTCTGTGAAGGAATTTCTTTATACCCCTTATTTACAAGTTCCATAAACGGATTGTAAAACTCCCTTAAAACTTCCTGCCAGTCTTTTTTCGCTTCGGCGACCTCATCAAGCATTTCTTCCATATTTGCCGTAAAATTCGCATCCACAATATCCGGAAAATGCTTCTCAAGCGTTTCTATCACACTGAAGGCTATTTCGGTAGGGTGAAGTTTTTTATCTTTTACCTCAACATAATTTCTGTTTTGCAAAAGAGTAATTGTAGGCGCATAAGTAGAAGGTCTTCCGATACCAAGACTTTCGAGTTTTTTAATAAGACTTGCCTCCGTATATCTCTCAGGCGGTTTTGTAAAATGCTGGGTTGCTTTAATATTTTCGGGTTTTAAGATTTCGCCTTTTTTAAATTCCGGTAACAAAGTATTCGCACTCGGTTTTCCGTAAACTTTGTAAAATCCGTCAAATACCAGCTTTCTTCCGCTTATTTTAAATTCGCCCCTGTCATTTGAAATATAAATATTTTGCGTCTCAAACTTGGCGTCTTTCATCTGGCTTGCAAGGAATCTGTTGAAAATCAGTGTGTAAAGTTTAAGCTCGTCGGGTTTTAAATAATTCTTTAAATCATCCGGAGTCAATCTCACATCGACAGGTCTTATCGCTTCGTGCGCTTCCTGGGCGCTTTGGTTTTTTGTCTGGTATGTTTTTTTCTGTGCGTACTCTTCACCTATGTTTTGTTTAATAAATTCAAGCGCTGCTTCCTGAGCTTCTTTTGCTATATTTAAACTGTCCGTTCTCATATAAGTAATAATACCCGTCTCACCCACCGGTGTTTTTACACCTTCATAAAGCTTCTGAGCAATCTGCATTGTTTTTCTGGGGCTAAACCCAAGTTCGCTGCTCGCCACCTGCTGAAGGGTCGAGGTCATAAAAGGTGCTGGGGATTTAACTGTAGTGGTTTTTGTTTCGATTTCTCTTACGCTGTATTCAAGAGGTTTTAATTCAGTCACTATTTTGTAGGCTTCATCTTTTGTTTTAATGTCAAATTTATCAAGCTTTTTTCCGTTATATTTTATTAACGACCCTTCAACCTGCTTAAATATGCCTTCAATACTCCAGTATTCCTGAGGTTTAAACGCCTTTATTTCCCTTTCTCTGTCAACCACAAGTTTAAGGGCTGCACTCTGAACCCTACCGGCGCTGAGTCCTTTTTGAATTTTTTTATTTAAAAGAGGGGATAATTTATAACCCACTATTCTGTCAAGAAGTCTTCTTGCCTGCTGGGCGTTTACCCTGTTTATATCAATGCTTCTGGGGTTTTCGAGGGCTTTTTTTATAGCCGTTTTGGTAATTTCATGAAATACAATTCTTGGAAGATCTTCCGGTTTTTTACCTATTACATGGGCTATATGGTATCCTATGGCTTCACCTTCTCGGTCTTCGTCCGTTGCAATGTAAACGGTTTTTGCTTTTTTTGCTTTTTCCTTTAACTCTTTGGCTATCGGCTGATGGTCAGCCGTGACTCTGTATTGCGGAATAAATTTATCATCTTCTATTTTAATACCGAATGAAGTTTTTGGCAAATCCCTTATATGTCCTTTACTTGCAACAACTTCATAGTCTTTTCCCAAAAAGTTTTTTATCGTTCTCGCTTTTGCCGGAGATTCCACTATTATCAAATTTTTAGCCAAAACACATGCCTTTTTTTGGCGGTATTATACCAAAGATAATTTTTTTCAAAATTTAAATATAGCCACTCAAATACATTGTTGCACACAAATATTGTTTTTTCTGTTTCTATAATACAAAAACAAATTTTTTCTTTTTCCAGCTAATATACTATAATATTATTGCGATTTATTTTAATCTAAAAAGGAGAAAAGATGAAAGGTGAAGTTATTCACATTACCGAAGTGGAAGGTATTATTTTAACTGAAGACGGTAAACGTTTTAAGTTTCAAATGACAGAATGGAAATCGGAACAAAATCCCCAAAAAGGTGATGTTGTAGATTTCGTAGAAGACGGGGAAGAGGCAAAAGAAATAATTTTGCTTGAATCAAAAAAAACTGATTTATCAAACCTTGTAAACTTAGACGATATCAAAAATATAAAAATAATAGGGGGAATCGGTTCATTACTGTTATTTTTCACGTGGATACCTGTAATAGGACTTATCCTTGGAATCGTCGGTTTTATTATGTTAAGTGTTGCCATTAAAAAGATTTCTGATAAAGCTCCCGAAAAAGAAATATTTAAAAAATGGATTATCGCTTTAATAATTGCGGTATTGGCAATGATTTTAGGAACAATTTTAAGTGGAAGCATGATGGCTTTGGTAGGTTCATTTAACGGTGACGACTCTGCGACAATCGCCGCTATGGGTATAGGAAGTATTTTACTGATTGTATTTGCTATAGCAATTCAAATTGTTCTTGGAATCCTGTATAAACAGGTATTTCATCTGATCGCTGACGTAACCCATGAGAAACTGTTTAGAACTGCAGGGACTTTGTTCTTCTGGGGAGGAATACTTTATATTATAGTTATAGGTGCATTTTTATCTTTTATCGCATGGATCCTGGTAACAATCGCTTTTTTCAGTATGAAAACTTCTGAATAAAATTGAAAGGAAAGCTGTTTGCTTTCCTTAACTTAAACGGCTTTTAAAATCCTCATAATGAAATTCTCTTGCTTTGTATATTGAACCGTCTTTTCTTTTTATGATAATGTCAGGCAGTTTAATACCGTTAAACGCTGTGTTTTTAACCATCGTATATATCGCCATATCTTCAAATATTACCTTATCGCCTATTTTAAGCGGGTTATCAAAACTGTAATCCCCTATAACATCGCCCGCAAGACATGTAACTCCGCCGAGTCTGTAGGTGTATTTTTTTTCATTAGGTTCTCCGGCATCTCTTACCACGGGTCTGTAAGGCATGGCAAGGACGTCGGGCATATGGGCTTCTGCGGAAGTGTCGAGAATTGCTATTTTCATACCGTTGTCTATAATATCCAAAACCTCAGCCACTAAATATCCCGCATTAAGCCCCACCGCTTCACCGGGTTCGAGATATACGTCTTTTATATTTGGATATCTGTTTCTAAACTCCTTAATCATCTCTATTAAATGATCAACATTATAGCCGTCTCTTGTAATATGATGTCCCCCTCCGAAATTCACCCATTCCATATCTTTAAGATATTCACCGTAAAGTTTTTCAAATCCTTCAAGCGTTTTTTCAAGTGCGGTGTCAAGCTGTTCGCAAAGCGCGTGAAAATGAAGACCGCTTACATTTTTTAGTTTATCGGCTTTAAAATTTTCTTTTGTAATCCCCAGACGGCTAAACGGCGCACAAGGGTCGTATAACGGCACCGGGGAACTGGAAACTCCCGGATTCACCCTAAGTCCTATTAAAGATTTGTCTTTTACCCTGTCTTCAAATCTTTCAAGCTGGTTGAAACTGTTAAATACCACGGTATGTGAAATATCGGCAACTTCATCTATTTCGTCTTCTTTAAACGCCGGACAGTACGTATGTACTTCCCAAGGTTTCATATTCGCAAGTTTTGCTTCCCAAAGACCGCTGGCAGTCGCACCGCTTAGGTATTTTTCAAGCAGATCAAACGTTGACCAGGTGGCATATCCTTTAAGGGCTACCAAAATTTTAGCATTAGCTTCTTTTTGGACTTTATCTAAAATTTTAAGGTTTTTTTCAAGGAGATTTTCTTCAATAACATACGCAGGGGTTCTAATATCCATTATCAGCCTTTTTAATGAAATTATAGCATTTGTAGTGTATCGGTATGTTTTTTATTGCTTAATGGTTTTTAAAATTTAAAGTTGTTTAAACCATTCTATTCGATCAAAATATTAAAGCATATCGGATAATTTTAAAGACTGATAATAATATTCGCTATTTAACTTATAGTGTCTGTCACCATATATTATAAAACAGTATTCCAATGATTATAAAAAGAAAAAGACCCGATTATAAAGTCAGGTCTAAAATTTTGCTTGTTCTTTCTATATCTTCAACGCTCGGTTTTTTATTGGCTCCCGTATGTTTTAACACTCTGGCGACAATAAGCATTAATGCACCTATATATTCAGGTAAAACTTCTTCAAGGTCTTTTGAAACCGGATATTTTAACGGTGGAATTTGTTCTAAATATAAAAGCACGTCTTTTAAATCAACCTCTTCTTCAAGTTTTTTAAATTCCCTGATACTTTCTTCAAATCCTCTTGTTAGAGGCATATCAGCCGGCTGAATTATATCCCTTCCGTTGTATCCTGTTTTTTCCACCGCAACTAAAAGTAAATCGTGAAATTTTTTCTCCACAATATCTAAAATTCTATCGGCTTTTGATTTATCAAGTTCTAAACTTGCAGCTTTTTTGAAAACCGCTTCAATTTTTTTAAATCCAACTACTCTTGCCATTCCCCTCTCCTTAAGTTTTTTATAATTATATTATCTAATTATACAAATGTCAAGAGTATTGAGTGCAATATACTAAATATTTATATCAATAAATTATTATTTTAACTTTTTCACCGGCATTTAAAGTATAAAGCCCCTCATCAAGCATCATTAATGCTTCATTTCCGATTAGGTTGGTTAAAATTCCGCTGCTCCCCTGTTTTTTGCCTCTGGTGTCCACTATATATTCACCGTTTTCAAAAGAAAGATTTACCGCCACAAACTGTGTTTTTTTAAATTTTTTAACAAAATCGTCCCTGAGTTTTGCTTCAATAACGGTTAGTGATTTTTTATTCTCAAACGCATCGGCAATAGGTACCACATATAATAAAAACGTAACAAAACTGCTGTACGGAAATCCGGGCAGTGACACAATATATTTCTCACCCGCACGGGCTATCATAATCCATTGTCCCGGCTTAATATTTACTCCGTGAAACAATACGTCAAACTCACCCGTAATCTCTTTAACAAAATCAAAATCCCCCACACTTACTCCCCCGGTGGTCACTACAATATCGCTGTTTTGAAGGGCCGAAGTGATTTTGAATTTTATATCTTCTTTATTGTCTCCCGCTATTCCTAAATTGTGGGTTTCATACCCCAAACTTCTGCCAAGTGCCGTAAGAGTATAATTATTCGAACTTCTGATTTGCCCCATTTTATACTCTTCATCCAAATCCACAACTTCTTCACCTGTGGCAAGAACTGATATTACCGGTTTTTTTACAACACTTACAACAGGTATTCCAAGAGAAGCCAAAACGCCTATTTCTCCCGCTTTAATCAGTGTTCCTTTTTTCAGAAGCACTTCACCTTTTTTAAAATCTTCCCCAACCGGTCTTACGGAAAATCCTTCTTCCACTTTTTCTTTTATAATCAACCTGTCACCATTTACTTCTACATTTTCAATCGGC
>Ga0256842_1003546_pt1 | contig 10295 bp, 12 predicted proteins | sample 4559240metaG_FD_185973 | JGI IMG/M metagenome (GOLD analysis project Ga0256842, IMG submission 185973) | Hydrothermal vent microbial communities from Guaymas Basin, Mexico - 4559-240 | ecosystem: Environmental > Aquatic > Marine > Hydrothermal vents | place: Mexico: Guaymas Basin | collected...
AGAGCCAGCGATAAAGCAGATAGAGGAGAGGAGGTATTGGGAGAAGTATGAGGGGGCGGGTAGAGAGATATATTTGGTAGGGATAAATATAGATAGTGAGGCAAGGCAAGTTGGGGAGATGGAAGTAAAGAAGATTAAATAGGTGGGGTGTTGGAGGTGTAGGCTTGTTTAAATGATGCCTTTGGCAGAAGGTGATACAAGTAAGAATAAATAAGAGAGGCAATGGAACGATGTCTGTTCCTATTCTCAAGTCTTAACTAACTCTCTCTTGATATTTGCTAAGGAGGTAGTATAATTTTTACAATTAAATGCGGGCGTAATTCAGTTGGTAGAATGCGAGCTTCCCAAGCTCGACGTCGCGGGTTCGAGTCCCGTCGCCCGCTGGATGTGAAAATGATTTGATAATTTGCTTATGAGAGATAGGTTGGTCTTTGAGTAGTGTTTTAGCAGGGAGTCGAACCCGAGGGGGTTGTTAAGGGGGAGGAATCCCCCTTAATATAGAGCCGACAGGAAGTCGGCGGGGGTGACAGCGAGCGGAGCGAGCGCAAGAGGGGGCGTGAGCCCCCTATTGGGAGCAGGATGCGACGGGTTCGCAGTCCCGTCGCCCGCTGGATGTGAAAATGATTTGATAATTTGCTTATGAGAGATAGATTGGTCTTTGAGTAGTGTTTTGGCAGGGAATCGAACCCGAGGGGGTTGTTAAGAGGGAGGAATCCCCCTTAGTTTGTTCATTTTGCTATTATAGAGTGATAAACAAGAATTATTTTTTGTCTAAGGATTTATTGAATGTCGATTTTATTGACTTCATTGAGTGTTTTGAGGTATGGGATATATCTTTTGAAAGTAGATATAGAAGTAGATAATGGTAATGTCTTTTAGGTGTTTTTTTTTCTTAGGGTTGCTCTTATTGATTCTTAATTCTGGATGTGCTCCAAAACACGTATCCACTCTATCTGTCTATTCGGCAGATTCGATACATCCTATCACTCATCAATCAAGGCAGAATTTGCCTTATCATATCGTTTCTAAAGGAGAGACTCTTTGGCGAATTTGCAAGAATTATGGGGTCAGTATGTCTGATGTAGTGAAGTTGAACAATATATCAGATCCTTCTGATATAGAAGCAGGCCAGAGGATCTATTTACCAATTAATGCCAGTGATAACCCTTCTACATTAAGAGTTTCTGGGCGTTATTCAGGACCGACTGAAAAGACGTTTTCTTGGCCAATAAAAGGAGATGTGGTTTTGTTCTATGGACAGTGCAGGAATGGTTGGGTAAATAAAGGAATAGAGATACGGGGTAAAGATTCAAATGTGGTATCTCCTAAGACTGGGAAGGTTGTGTTTATTAGTAATGACTTAAGGGGTTATGGGCTTACGATAATGATAGACCACGGAGATGGTTTTATATCTGTTATTGCAGGGATGGGAGAGAAGAATGTGAAATTGGGCGATATAGTAAAGAAGGGTGAAGTTGTAATGACGGTGAAACCTCATAGTATTATACATTACGAACTCAGGAAAAATGCTCAGTCGGTTAATCCTCTGCGCTATTTAAAATAGTTGTCTTAAACAATGAAGACGGATATTCGATTGATATATAAACGAGAATATGAACGTATAGTTCACTGGGTTAACAGCCACAGTAAAGGATATAGGCAGAATTTGGCTATCTTAGGTCGGCCTTTTATCGGGAAGACCTTTATAATTTCCCGAATATTGGATAATCTACCTGAAAGTGTGGTTTCGGTCTTAATAGATGCAAAGGAAATAGATAAGACATATCTAATACGTTCATTTTCTAATTCCCTTTTGGCCTCTTATCTAAGAGGAAGATGCGATTCCTCGGATCTGGAGGAAAAACTAAGACAAGTTGAGTCAATCTTACCAAATACTGTAAATCGCATTCGCTCACGTATTAATCAACATGCCGATTTTGAAATGATTTTTGATCTCCTATGGGCGTTTATAAAAGAGTCAGGGAAACAAGCCTTATTGGTTATTGAACATTTTGAACAACTTGAATCTTTATGGGGGAAGGAAGTCTTTTCTTTATTGGCAAAAAAGATAATGGAAATGAAGAATGTGATGTTTATAATTACCAGTTCTTCGATTTCTCGTGCTAAAGCAATATTACAACATGAACTATCTCTTTTGTTTGGCAATTTTGAGGAGATTGTCTTAGATGCTCCATCTCCGATAAGTTGCCGAGACTATATGGGGCGGGTATTGCCAACTTTGTCTTCTCAAGCGCAAAAATTTATTTACCGTTTTACAGGTGGAAGTCCTTTCTATATGGATATACTTTGTCGCAAAATTAGAAATTTACTTCCGGAACTACAGAGCGAGTGGTCTGTTATTAAGGAAGTAATCTATGAAGAAATCTTCTCTGATTATGGTTTAATAAATCAACATTTTATTCGATGGATCTCCTCTCTTACAGATGGTCCAAGAGGCCCGCAGGTGCCTACTTTTTTGCTTGCCTCTACACAAGAACCTAAATTGGATTCTTTAGCACAGCGGTTTGGTTGGCATAGAAATCTACTTGAACATAAGATTGATGTCCTTAGAGAAAAGGGATTGGTCTATGTTGACCATGACAACCTATTTTTTGAGGACTATTTGTTTAAGTTTTGGATTAGAAACGTATATCGCTTGCGTATTGAAAATTCAGGGGTTGGGGAACAATATTTCCGCCGAGTAGCGATGGATTTGATAGAAAACGAGATTAAGGAATTTTTGGAACAGGACTCTATTTCGCATGAGGAAAGGATCAAATTGCTGTTTAATCGATTTCGAAGTGAGTTCATAATTATGCCAGATAGAAAAAAACGCAGGTTTTATAGGTTTGTCGATATTGAAAAAATTGATTCGTATGATTGGATGTATATGGCTATCAGCGAAGAAGGTTATAAATGGCTATATGCCTATAGAATCGCTTGGACTGAGTCGGATGCATTTGAATTTAAGTCCGTTGTGGACAATCTTAGGAATATGGTTCAACGGAAGATAATGATTTCATTGGAACGTTTTTCCTCTCCTGTAAAGGTGATTGCAAAGGAAGGAAATATATGGACATGGAATCAAAAGTTATTGAATTATCTTTTATCATTACACGGTATAGGGGAGATATTATGGTGAAAATAGGTGTAATATCAGATACTCATTTTATTGATACTAACAAAGTGCGGTTGCCTAAGGAAGTCTTTGAGGTTTTTAATGGGGTTGATCGTATATTTCATGCTGGCGATGTTATATCCCAGGAAGTGTTAAAGCAACTCTCTAAAATAGCCCCTGTCTATGCAGTAAGAGGAAATATGGATTTGAGTGGATTCACTAAAACTTTGCCTGAAACAATAGTAGATGTGATCGAAGGAGTAAAGATCGGTCTTATCCATGGTTGGGGCCCTCCGCAAGGGATTAAGGATCGAATTAAAGGGAAATTTTCTCCTGAGGTACGAGTTATTATATTTGGACATACCCACCATCCAGAAATAGAAGAGAAGGATGGGATATTGTTCTTCAATCCTGGTTCGGCTACTGATAAAATTTACACCTTGTATAATTCTGTGGGCTTGCTTACGATTGATTCAGGAAAGGCAGAAGGGGAGATAGTAGAATTATGACAGAACTTGAACAGGCCTTATTGAGTCTTGAAGAACGATACGAGAGTAGATGTTTGCGGTGCGGAAAATGTTGCGGTAGGGATACGGATCCCTGTGTTCACTTGAAAAAAGGGGAAGATGGTCGATATTTTTGCGAAATCTATGAGAGACGCTTTGGTTGGCATAGCACGGTTTCAGGTAAGCGTTTTAGGTGTGTATCAATAAGAGAGGTGAAGCGAGATGGATATTTGCCACCAGATTGTGGATATAGATGATAAGGAGTTAGGAAAACTATTTGCTTGTTTGATTGCTTTAGTTAGACTGTTGCGTTCAGATAAGGGTTGCCCTTGGGATAGGAAACAAACAGTAGATGATGTTAAAGAATTTTTATTAGAGGAGGTTTATGAACTCATTTCAGCCTTGTCTAATAAAGACTGGGAAGAAACCCAAGAAGAAATTGGAGATGTTTTATTATTGGCGGTGTTTTTAACTCAAATTGGCAAAGAAAACGAGATTTTCTCTCTACGAGGGGCACTTGAGGAGGTTATTGATAAGTTAATTAGACGGCATCCTCATGTTTTTGGAGATTTGTCCCTTTCAGATGCTAATGAAGTTATTGCCAATTGGACTAAAATTAAGGAGCAAGAAAAAAAGAAAAAAGGGAAAAAATCTGGTCCGTGGGAGTCAGTGCCAATGCACGCACCTTCTATGTTCCAGTACTATACTTATTTGAAAGAATTAAAGAAAAGAGGGAAACAGGAGCTCGTGAGAGAGGAGGCATCTATAAAGCAAGAACTTGTATCTATATTTTCAAAGGAGGATTTAACAGAGATAGATTTAACAAAGGCTTTGGCAAATTTAGTAGAAATCTGTTATCTTAATGGGATGGACCCAGAGATGTTGTTTCTTAGACAGATCCTTAAGATGCGTTCCCAAGAAGGAGGTGCTTAAAATGGGGTATGAGTTTTCAGATGATTTTAGGGGGAAGGTTGTTATTGTGACTGGTGGAGCGCGAGGAATTGGACGGGAGATTGCATTGGCATTTGCCTCGTATGGAGCAAAGGTGGCTATATGTGATTTAAATGAAGAAGCGCTTAAAGAGTCTGCTCAGGATATTGAGAAATCGGGAGGGGAATCATTATTTGTTATCGCTAATGTTGTCGACGATAAAGATGTGCAAAGTGTGATAGATAAAGTTGTTGACAAATGGGGAAGAGTTGATATATTAGTTAACAACGCTGGCATTACAAGGGACAATCTTCTCTTAAGGATGAAAGAGGAAGATTGGGACGCAGTGCTGGCAGTGAATTTAAAAGGTATATTTTTGATGACTCGCAGCGTTGCTAAGGTGATGGTGAAACAGCGGTCAGGAAAGATAATCAATATAGCATCAGTGGTGGGAGTAATGGGTAATGTTGGGCAGGCAAATTATTCGGCTTCAAAAGGTGGTGTCATTGCCTTTACCAAGACGGTGGCAAAGGAGTTGGCAAGTCGGGGAATAAATGTAAATGCGGTTGCCCCTGGTTTTATAAAGACTAAGATGACAGAGGTTCTTTCTGAAGAAGTGAAAAAGCGGCTAATGGATAACATCCCATTAAGGAGATTAGGAGAACCAAGGGATGTTGCAAATGCCTGTTTGTTTTTGGCCAGTTCTTTAGCCGATTATATAACTGGGCAGACAATTTTAGTCGATGGGGGAATGGTTTAAACCTTAAAAAAGGAGGCACGGTATGTCGGATGTCGCACAGAAGGTTATCAAAATAGTTGCTGAGCAGTTAGGAGTTAGAGAGGATGAGATCAAGCCGGAGTCCTCATTTGTGAATGATTTGGGGGCCGATTCTTTGGATACAGTTGAACTTGTGATGGCATTAGAGGATGAATTTGGTATGGAAATCCCTGATGAAGATGCAGAGAAAATCTCTACGGTTGGTGATGCAATAAAGTATATTGAAGAGAAAATGGCCAATTCTTAGACTGGTCTTGGAAGAATGGTCGCAGAATTGTAAGGAGTATACCTACCCATTCTTATCTGATGAAACGTAGAGTTGTAGTTACTGGGTTGGGAGTTGTTACGCCTGTTGGGATTGGTAAAAACCAATTCTGGCAGGCCCTTTTATCTGGTAAAAATGGTATAAAGCGCATATCATCTTTTGATCCTTCAGATTATGATTCTCAGATGGCAGGGGAAATAACTGACTTTGATGCCTCGAAGTATATCCCTAAAAAAGAGTTACGCCGGATGGATCGATTTATCCAATTTGCCATATACGCAGCAATGGAGGCGGGGGAGGATGCAGGCCTGGATCTTCCTTGTAAGTCTCCGGAAAATTATCGCTATGGGGTAATCATTGGATCGGGTATCGGAGGGATTCATACCTTGGAACGGGAGCATCTGGTATTGGTAAATAAGGGGCCTTCTCGTATGTCTCCCTTTACAATTCCAATGATGATAGTGAACTTAGCGGCAGGACACGTTTCTATATACCTTGGACTTAAAGGGCCGAATACTTGTGTCTCTACTGCTTGTGCAACAGGGACACATGCAATAGGTGATGCATTTCGCCAAATTCAATTAGGATATGCTGATGTGATGTTTGCTGGAGGAAGTGAGGCAGCGATAACGCCGACAGGAATTGGTGGGTTCTGTGCCTTAAAGGCCCTTTCTACTTATAATGATGAACCAGAGAAGGCGTCCAGGCCATTCGATGCAACCAGGAACGGTTTTGTTATGGGAGAGGGAGCAGGAATGGTTGTTTTGGAAGAGTTGGAACATGCCAAGAGAAGGGGGGCAAGGATATATGCCGAAGTAGTGGGTTATTCTATGACTGGGGATGCCTATCACATTACTGCCCCTGACCCAGAGGGAGATGGTGGAGCAAGGGCTATGGCTTTGGCATTAGAGGATGCTGGGATAAGACCAGAAGAAGTGGATTATATAAATGCCCATGGAACCTCTACAAAACTCAATGATAAACTTGAGACCCTTGCGATAAAAAAGGTCTTTGGAGAACACGCCTATAAATTAGCGGTGAGTTCTACCAAGTCAATGACCGGACATCTATTAGGAGCCGCTGGTGCAGTAGAATTTGTAGCTACAACATTAAGTATTTATGAAAATAAGGTCCATCCAACAGTTAATTATCAAAATCCTGATCCAGAATGTGATTTGGATTATGTCCCTAATCATATGAGAGAGATGAAAGTAGATGTCGCAGTTTCTAATTCCTTGGGATTCGGTGGGCATAATACCAGTATAGTGATAAAGAAGTACGTTGGTTAGCATACGGGAGGTTGAAAATGGATTATTTGTTAACAGAGTTTCAGCAAGAGATAAGGGATTTGGCTTGGGAGATAACCCAAAATAAGGTTATACCAGCGGCTCGAGAATTGGATGAAAATAGTGAATTTCCTCATGAAATAATGAAGGTTTTGGCTCAGTCTGATTTTTTTAGGTTATTTGTTCCTGAAGAATATGGGGGAATGGTTGAAAATGGAAAGGGTATGCTTGAATTGTGTTTGGTAACCGAGCAATTAGCCAGGGGATGTGGTGGTGTGGCAGTTACTTATGCTGCGACTGCATTGGGAATATTTCCAGTTATCCTCTATGGCAACGAAGAACAAAAGAAAAAATATTTACCACGTGTGGCTGATGGTGCATTAGCAGGTTTTGCCGTTACAGAACCAGCTGCAGGTAGCGATATATCTGCTATTCAGACTACTGCTCGGAAGGAAGGTAATTATTATGTTCTCAATGGCACGAAACATTTTATTACCAACGGAGGAGAAGCAGATGTATATGTAGTGATTGCTATGACAAACAAGGCCAAGGGCCCAAGAGGGGCATCGGCCTTTATAGTGGAAAAGGGAATGCCGGGATTTGAATTTGGCAAGAAAGAAGATAAGATGGGAATTCGTGCTTCAGTTACTCGGGAGTTGATTTTTAATGAATGTAAGGTGCCTAAGGAAAATCTGTTAGGAAGAGAAGGAATGGGGTTTATAATTACCTTAAAGACCTTTGATATGTCAAGACCTGGAGTGGCTGCTCAGGCGTTAGGGATTGCTCAGGGTGCGTTCGATGTAGCATTAGATTATGTTCGCAAAAGAGAGCAGTTTGGGCGTCCGATATCTTCGTTTCAGGGGATTCAATGGATGTTGGCAGATATGGCAACCAAGATAGAGGCTGCTCGGGCATTGGTCTATAGTGTGGCGCGTATGGCAGATGCTGGACGTAGTGATATTGCTAAGGAATCAGCAATGGCTAAGATGTTCGCTTCAGATGTGGCTATGGAAGTGACTACGGATGCAGTTCAATTGTTAGGTGGATATGGGTATATGAAGGAATATCCTGTCGAGAAGTTTATGCGGGATGCAAAGATTACTCAGATATATGAGGGTACCAATCAGATACAGCGAAATGTCATTGCACAGCATTTGATTAAGGAGGCTTTGAAGTAATGGATATTATTGTTTGCATAAAACAGGTCCCAGATACCGCTGATGTCAAGATTAATCCTGAGACCAATACCCTTATTAGGGAAGGAGTGAAGTCAATAATAAATCCGTTTGATATGTACGCAATAGAGGAAGGTATAAGGCTGAAAGAGGCCTATGGAGGAAAGGTTGTTGCGATTACTATGGGGCCACCTCAGGCAGAAGAGGCCTTGCGTGAGGCCATATCAATGGGGGTAGATGAGGCAGTTTTAATAACTGACCGGGCCTTTGCGGGAAGTGATACCTACGCCACCAGTTATGTCCTTTCTCGAGCAATTGATAAGATTGCGAATTATGATGTTATTCTCTGTGGCAAGCAGGCTTCAGATGGAGATACGGCCCAAGTTGGTCCGGGGATTGCTACTCATCTTGATATCCCTCAGGTTACTTATGTAAAGAAGATCGTTTCTATCGATACAGAAAAGGCGGTTGTAGAGCGGATGACAGAAGAAGGATATGATGTGGTAGAGGTTCAACTTCCTGCACTCTTTACTGTAGTGAAAGAGATAAATGAACCTCGGCCTCCTTCCTTACGGGGAAAGATGAAGGCGAAAAAGGCCCAAATCCCTAAATGGGGGGCAGGCGATATGGACGTCGATCCAGAGAAGATTGGATTAAAGGGATCTCCTACTCAGGTAGTGAAGATATTTACTCCCCCAAGAACTGGTCATCATGAAATTATTGAAGGTGAGTCGCCAGAGCAGATTGCTGAAAATTTGGTAGAGAAGATATTAGATTTTATAAAGTGAGAGGGTAACAGAGATGTTAAAGATATATCGTGATAAATGTGTTGGTTGTAAGGCCTGTGTCCAGGTTTGTCCGTTTGGTGCACTTCATATTGATGATGAGAAAAAGGCTGTAGTAGATCCATCAGTTTGTACCTTATGTGGGGCGTGTGTAGAGGTATGTAAGTTTAAGGCCTTGGCCATAATAAGGCAGGAGGGCCCTACAGATAATTTTGCTGATTGGCGGGGAGTGTGGGTATTTGCTGAACAGAAGGATAATAAAGTCCAATCCGTAGTTTTTGAGTTGTTGGGAAAGGCGCGAGAATTAGCGGATAAATTAAATACCTCAGTAGGAGCAGTCCTGTTAGGAGAGGATGTAGAAGAACAGGCACAAGAGTTGATTTGTCGAGGGGCTGATTATGTGTATTTAGTTCAGGATTCCTCATTGAAATATTTTGTCGATGAAGAATACGCTGCAATATTGACCAGGTTAATAAAGAAGTACAGGCCCGAAATAGTTCTTTCAGGCGCCACTGCGGTTGGAAGGGCATTGGCATCACGGGTTGCAGTCCAACTTTATGCAGGTCTTACTGCAGATTGTACAGGCCTTGATGTGGATTTAGAGACTCGCAATCTGTTGCAAACCAGGCCAGCCTTTGGGGGCAATATTATGGCAACGATTATCTCTCCACGGACCCGTCCCCAGATGGCTACTGTCAGACATAAGGTTTTCCCTGAGGCAGAGATAGATAAGTCGCGCAAAGGAAAGATAATAAAAGAAGGAATAGAGGAGACAGATTTAGATGTACGGTCTAAGGTCTTAGAAGTAGTAAAGGAAGTAGAGGCAACAGTAAATCTCTCTGAGGCAGACATAATCGTATCTGGTGGACGTGGATTAAGAGGGCCAGAGAACTTTAAATTGATTGAAGAGTTAGCAGAGGTGTTGGGAGGGGCAGTAGGGGCCTCCAGGGCAGCTGTAGATGCTGGTTGGATCCCTTATTCTCATCAGGTAGGCCAAACAGGAAAGACTGTATGCCCTAAGGTATACTTTGCTATTGGTATTTCAGGACAGATCCAACATTTAGTAGGCATGCAATCCAGTAAGTGCATTATAGCGATAAACAATGACCCTAACGCACCCATATTTTCTGTTGCCCATTATGGAATAGTAGGAGATCTATTTGAAATAGTCCCTGCCTTGACTAAGGCCTTTAAAAAGGCCCTTGGTAAGAAATAGTTGGCTCGATAGACGAAAATTTTTAGATAGATTATAGCACTTTGAAATTCAAAGCCTAAAGGTGAATGAATATCAAATCCAGAATCCTTAAGGATATTTGGTAAAATGGAAAAATGCAGAGAACAGAAGGAGAGTAGGAGATGAGAAATTTTCACCTTACAGACAAAGAGTTACCCACAAGATGGTACAATTTAATATCTGATTTGCCGTGGGAATTGCCACCAATAATCCACCCT
>Ga0256842_1003547_pt1 | contig 10293 bp, 12 predicted proteins | sample 4559240metaG_FD_185973 | JGI IMG/M metagenome (GOLD analysis project Ga0256842, IMG submission 185973) | Hydrothermal vent microbial communities from Guaymas Basin, Mexico - 4559-240 | ecosystem: Environmental > Aquatic > Marine > Hydrothermal vents | place: Mexico: Guaymas Basin | collected...
CGCCGATGTGTGAAATTTTGGCAATGTAGTCGATCTCTACTGCGCTGAATCCATGAATCGTGACCTGTGGGTATTTGGTATGGATATGCTCCACCAACTCCTCATACCATTCGATCTTCAGCTTCGGGTGTACACCGCCTTGAAAGAGTATCTGGGTTCCTCCGATATCCAGCAGATCTTCGATCTTTCTATCTATCTCTTCAAACGTGAGAACATAAGCGTCTTCATCCTTGCCATGGCGATAGAAGGCGCAAAAATTGCAATCCACCCAGCAGACATTGGTATAGTTGATATTTCTATCCACCACGAAAGTGGTGATCTTTTCAGGGTGGAGTTTCGATTTCACCTCGCTTGCCATGCGGCCAAGCTCTTTGAGGTCCCCGTGACGTATGAGATCCAGAGCTTCGGCCTTGCTCATTCGATTCATATCATATTTTTTCATGACGGCTTTTTAGGGGTGGATTCGGCTTTTTCGGACGAATCTTTCGTCTCACTCTTTTTTGCAACGCTCTTTTCGATTGCATCGAGTACGCCGTTGACGAATTTTGGAGACTGGTCTCCGCCAAGCTCTTTGGCCAGCTCTACCGCTTCATTGATGATAACCGCGCGGTCAAGGTCGCTAAAAAGCAGTTCGTAGGCTCCCAGACGCAGGATCGATTTGTCGACATGATCGAGCCTGTCGAAATCCCAATCTTTAAGATGCGCCCTGATCTCTTCGTCGATTTTGGGCAAATTTTCCAAAACGCCGTTGTAAAGTCCCATAGCGAACTCGCGCTGGCGGTTGCGGATCTTCTTCTCTTCGAGCAGATCCTCGCTGAACTGTTTGACTTCGGGATTGCCTATATCGTGGGCGTAAAGAAGCCCTACCACGGCCCCTCTGGATTGATGACGCGTCGCCATTACGCCTCCATGACCCGATAGAGATCGATCATTTCGATCACGCCGGTCATCGCCTCGAAACCCTTGTTTCCGGCTTTCGAGCCCGCACGCTCGATAGCCTGCTCGATCGTATCTGTCGTGAGCACCCCGAAAGCCACCGGTTTGCCGTATTTGAGGGTGACGTTGGCCACTCCTTTGGTCGCTTCGGCCGCCACATAGTCGAAATGGGGCGTCGATCCGCGAATCACGGCGCCTACGCAGCAGACGCCATCGTATCTGCCACCGGAAAGAGCCTTTTCCAGCGCAAAAGGAATTTCGAACGCTCCAGGCACCAAAACGAGATCGATTTTCGAATCGTCCCCTCCATGCCTCAAAAACGCGTCGCGCGCGCCCTCTACCAATCTGTCGGTGATGATATGATTGAAACGGCTGGCGATTACGGCGACCCGTTCACTTCCGCTTAATTTCAGTTGTCCTTCGATAATGTTCATAATGCAGTGGTTCCTCTTTTAAAATTGGTGATATTTTAGCATACTTCTACAATTTCACGGATCGCCTTGATTTGACCGATCAGCCTGTCCAGATTCTCCAGACGAATCATATTGGGACCGTCGGATAGCGCCACGGAGGGGTCGAAGTGGGTCTCGAAAAAGAATCCATCCACGCCCGTAGCGGCAGCCGCGCGGGCCAGATATGGAACGAAACTGCTGTCGCCTCCCGTTTTACCCCCCTGCCCCGGCATCTGGACGCTATGAGTGGCATCGAACACGACGGGCGCAAATTGCCTCATAATAGGCAAAGCGCGCATATCGACGACCAGATTACCGTACCCAAACGTGCTTCCCCGCTCGGTAAGCCATACGCCCGCCTTTTTACTCGTATCGTAATCCGCGCTCTCGAAACCCCTGGTTTTGAGAACCTTCAAGACGGAGTACTGCATATCGGCAGGCACCATGAATTGCCCTTTCTTTATATTAACGATGCAGTCCGTTTCGGCTGCCGCTATGAGCAGATCGGTCTGCCTGCACAAAAATGCCGGGATCTGCAGAACATCGACCACCCTGGCCACATCCGGCACCTGGCACGATTCATGCACATCCGTAAGAGTTTTGTATCCGAAACGCTCTTTAACCTTTTCAAAAACCCTCATTCCCTCTTCCAGACCCGGGCCGCGATAGCTTTGAAGCGAAGTACGGTTTGCTTTGTCGAAACTGGCTTTGAAATAGAAATCTATCGAGTCATCTTCATCGTAGCGCTTCAGCGATTCCGCGATGCGCATCACATTCTCTTCCGATTCCATCACACATGGCCCCGCTATGAGTATCATATTTGTCTTCCTTCTTTGTCAAATTTCACAAGTCCCATATTTTTCTTTTTCGCCACATCTAGCGCCTCCTCAGAGAGTCCGAGCATCCGGTTGAGCTGTGCATGTATGCCGTACATCGTGGCCGATCCGGCGCTTATGCTGTATTCGACGACCTTCTCTCCTGTTTTCAGCGGCGACTCGTGAAGCTTTTGCTCGATCCGCTCAAATACAGTATCTACATTTTCGGCATCGCATTCAGGCAGCAGCACAAAGATTCCGGATCCGCCAAAACGCCCTGGCACATCGCTGCTTCTGGTTGCAGAACGCACCGATTCCGCCAGATGCCTGAGCACAGCATCGCCAACCATGAAACTGTAGCGGAGATTTATCTTTTCGAGTTGATCGATATCGACGAGCAACAGTGTCACAGGCCACTTATGCCGCCGGGCCAGCTTGATCTGCACATTGGCCATCTTCACGAAAAAAGGATAGTTGAAAACATCGGTCACCTCATCCAGTGAACGTATCGCCATCAACTCTTTTTCAAGTTTTTCCACTTTGATTCGGCTCTCTTTGAGCCGTTTTCGGCACTGAAAAAATGCCGTGCCCGCACCAACGGTAGCCACTACGAGAAGGCCGGCAGCCACATATAACGCTTCAGACAACATTTCACTCTCCTTTTACGGATCGCAGAGGCCAACCGCCCCCGGTCGATAACGGTCTCTACTGTCCGATTTTAGCATACTTTGGATTTGAGTGGCTCACTTTTTGTCACCATATACCACCGCCAGACCCGCGGCTACGATGCACGCGATCCCGATCCATGTCCAAACATCCGGAAAAGGATCTCCCACAAGCAGTCCGAGCGCAATGGAAAAGAGTATGTTGCTGTAGCTCACAGCCCCCACTATGCCGGCTTTCGTAGCACCATATGCCCGTGTCATATAAATTTGTGCGAGAGTCGCGAAAAGCCCCAGCAAAAGCACATGGAGCCACATCACTCCAGTAGGCATCACGAAACATCCAAAAATCATATCCAGCTCCGGTATATTCACCCATGGGCTTATAGCCATGAGCAAGAGCGGACCTATCGTTCCAATACCCATAAAAGAAAGAACTATCGCTCGCGTATCGTAATATCGCTTGAGCTCTTTTACCGCCGTATAGGCCAGCGCCGCTCCAGCACCGCTGAATATTCCCAGCCATGCAGTTTTATCGAGCATCAGGCCCGAAGGTTTCGCGATCATGACAATCCCCGTAAAACCGACAAACAGCGCTATCCATCCCCAGAGCCCAAGCTTCTCTCTCAAGAAAACCCATGCAAAAAATGCCGTGAATATCGGAGATGTTTTGGAGTAGGTCATGGCATCTCCCAATGGAATGTGCGCGATATTATAGAAAAATGCCAGCAACGCCAAAAATCCCATCAACCCACGAAAGAAAAGAAGCCATGGCTTTCCTCCCTCATGCTTCATGGGCCGCTTCAAAAAGGTGGCGGCCACGATCGCCACTCCGAATACATTTCTGAAAAATACGACCTCGAGCGACGGCATGGAAGCGCTCAGCAATTTCGCAAAAACTCCCATCATCGCAAACATCAGCGATGCAAAGAGCATATATTTCACTCCCACATCCAGATTATTCAAACGTGCAGTCATATATATCGCTATACCGTCACTTCACCTCGAAACGGATCAGCTTGCCGCGTATATCTCCAAACATCACCACATCCTTGAGAAGTGCCCGCTGCACCACGTTATCGGGACGAAGCGCGAGATAGAGTTCGCCTCCTTTGGATCCAAAGATCTTTTGATAAATCGTCACTTTAAGATAGCAGCTGCCTCCCGGAAGCTCTTTTGCCAGTCTCTTTCTCTTTTTGCCGACGATGGTTTGAATACGTATCCGCCCTGTCTTCTTTTCGGCGCCTACGGCTTTGAGGGTTTTATCGAATGGCTCGCTGCAATCACCGATGATCGAAGAGATATTGAAGTAGAGCGATAGAATATCGTTTTTTGCATAGTATGGAAGTTCCCCATCGGACTCGTCCGCTTTTTTGCCGTGACGGTAGCTGATCTGGTGATATGTCACCTTTTTGCGAAGATGATCGAAAAGATAGGTTTTGATTCTCCGTTTACTGGAGCGTTTCACATTTTTTCTAAACAGATCCGGCACAAGCTTTCCATCTTCAATGCGCCCGCTGCTTTCATATATCTCCACACGGCCGCCGCTAAGAACCTTCGCCAGGCCCGTCGCCTTGGCCACCATCTTTATCTCGTAACGATCGCCTCTTTTTGTAAGCCATGCATCGGATACTCCCATTTTGCCGAATATTCCATATTCGACCTTGTATGCAGCGTGCATCGTTCCGGCATAGATCATCCCTGTAAAAAGGAGTATAAGCAGTAGTAATCTTTTCATTCCGGGTTCCTTTTTCGCTGAAGCGATCTGAATTTTCAATTTAATCGTAATTTGGATAAAATATCAGTAAATTATATAGAAAAATCGTGAATCAAAGAGAGATATGAAAAAAATAGCTATTTTAGGGCAACCCAACGTCGGGAAGAGCTCCCTTTTCAACCGTTTCGCCAAACAGCGATTGGCCATCACATCGGATATGGCCGGCACGACTCGCGACGTTCGCAAGGAGATCGTGGATCTGGATGGCAAAGAGGCCGAGATTCTGGACACCGGCGGCATAGATGAAAGCAGCGAGCTCTTTCGTCGCGTCGGAAACAAAGCGATCGATGCAGCCGAAGAGGCCGACATCATACTTTATATGGTCGACGGGAAGAGCCTGCCCGACAGCCGCGACAAAGAGCTCTTCTACCGTCTTCAAAAACTGAACAAGCCCATCGCACTGGTCGTCAACAAGATAGACAATGAAAAAGAGGAGGAGCGCGCATGGGAATTTGGCGAATTTGGTGCGAAAAACCTGTTTTCCATCTCGGTATCCCACAACCGCCTCGTAGGGCAGCTGGTGGAGTGGGTAAAAAGCCATCTGGATGAGACGGAACCGCTTGAAGCGCAACTACAGCTGTCGGACGAGTCCGATGCCCTCGAAAATCTGATAGCCCAGTTCGACGAAACTGGAACCTATAAAGAAAAAGAGGACCTAAGCCAGATAAACGTAGCGATCATCGGGCGCACCAATGTAGGGAAAAGCTCCCTTCTGAACGCTCTTCTTGGCAGCGAACGCGCCGTGGTCAGCGATGTGGCAGGCACCACGGTCGATCCGGTCGACGAGACGATGATGCTGCGGGACAAAAGCGTGCGTTTCATAGATACAGCGGGCCTTCGAAGGCGCGGCAAGATTCAAGGCATAGAACGCTTCGCGCTTGGCCGCACGCGCCAAATGCTTGAAAACGCGGATATCGCACTGCTCGTGCTCGATGCCAGCGCGCCTTTGAGCGAACTGGACGAAAAGATAGCTGGACTGGTGGATGAATACAAACTGGGCTGCATTATCGTACTCAACAAGTGGGACGAGGCGATCGGAAGCTACGACGAGGTGACAGAAGATCTAAGATACCGTTTCAAATTTCTAAGCTGGGCGCCCGTGGTCACAGTTTCGGCAAAATCGAAAAAAAGGGTTCACAAAATTTCCGATCTGATCTTGAAAGTATTCGAAAACTATACCAGGCATATCCCGACAAGAGGGCTCAACGACGTGATCAAGCAAGCGACGATCAAACATCATATTCCAGCCCATAAAGGAAGAGCGGTAAACATCCTCTTTGCATCGCAATACGCGATAAAGCCTCCGAAAATCGCTCTCATCAGCAACCGCCCCCGAGGAATTCACTTCAGCTATATCCGCTATCTCACGAATCAGCTGCGAGAAAATTTCGATCTGGAAGGCACACCCGTTATTCTCATTCCCAAAAAACGCGGTGAACGCGAGGAGGAGCAAGAGCCCAGGGAGCACTGAACATACTTATGCAACGGCAGTTAAAAATCCAACGAAAGCTTGCATGAGAGCGAAAGCTCGCACGCTCTGCCTTTCATGACATAATAGAGTTCATAGATGTTTTCCATGATATACTCCACGTCTTCGAATACCTCTTTGCTTCCTGCGATCAGCAACTCGTCGCCTATTTTCACGGGTTCGGTGGGCTTGGGGAGCAAAATCTCCTGTTCGCCCCGCCGAATGTAGAGTATAAGCATCTGGTTTTCCTTGCGCCAGTCATCCCTTCGCCTGTAAAGCACCGAATATGGAATCTCTTCTCCCGTATCCTTGATGTGCCTGACAAGCGCGTAAGCGTGATCTTCGTCCACTACCGTCTCCATCGTTTCAGGATTGTTCCCGATATGGGTTTTGAGCAGGTTCACCACTTTTTCACCCCACTCCTCACCCCTGTATGTCATCAACCGTATAAATCTGTCGGCAAGGGGGCGCGCAAGAATATTGTAGGTTTTGTTGATCATCAGCGTCTCTATCATGATGACGCGATCGATTTTGGCGGCTTTGAATACGACGGAATCGTTGATATGGTTTTCGCGTGCTACGGTGTATATATCGGGGTTTATCCGTTTGGCTGCCATTATTATCGAAAGATTGAGCAGATCGTCTTTTGTGGCGGCGATAATACATGAAGCCTCCTGCACATCGGCCTTCAATAAAATCTTCTTGTCGTCGGCATCACCTATGATCACCTTTTCGCCCCGTTTGGCTTTTCTCGCTTTTTCAGGACTCGCTTCTATGAAGATATAGTCGATTCCGGCGCGCTTGAGGCCTATCTCGAGCGCTCGCCCCATACGGCCGTACCCGCAGACGATATATTTGCCTTCGCGCGGCAGCTTGTCTTTTTTACGCAGCACCAGCGGATCGCCATAAAGCCACTGCTCCAGCATCAGCAAAGATGGCGATTTCAAGGAAAGATATACTCTTTTGGCTACGATTTTGAAAGGATTCTCTACGATATCGGCTCCGATCGTTTTGAGGTTTTGCGCATACTCCTCTTCTGTCGCTTCGACGACGACCATCACGTGCCTGTTCATCAGTTTCGCCGAAAGAGCTACATGCAGATTCATCACATCTTCGTTGAAAAGGGAGACGACGGCGTGGCAGTTTTTTTTATGGATACCGGCGATCTTGAAAATTTTCGGATCTCTGATATCGCCCGCCAGCGCGGGTACCTCGACCGCATAATCCTCCAATGCCAGCACTTTGATCTTCTCTTCGTTTTTCTCTATAACGACACTTCGGATACCCTCTTTGCTCAACCGGTCTATAATCGTACGCGTCATCGAGTTGTATCCCACGAAAATGATGAAAGACTCTTCCATATTTTTTACTTTTTTCTGAAACTGAGCAAATGCGATCTGCGCGGCGAGCACTTTGTCCTGGACCAGCGAAATGATCGATCCTATAGCGTAGAACCAGCCTATTACCGTAAGATATATGCAAAAACCCACCCATAGACGCTGCGGATATGTAAATTCATATGGAGACTCCCCAAATCCGATCGTAGTGGCCATATACGATACGAAGTAGAAGGCGTCGAAAAATGTAAGATGATATGGCCGACCCTGGTCGTCCTGGCCAGGTATCATGACCATCCCCAGAATGGAGATTGCAAAAGTTACCACCAGCACGTACATCGGTGTACGCATCCGTTTGATAATAAGATAAAGAGAGTTGTTTTCCAACATATTATCTTTTGGATTTCAACACATCGCCGGTGAACAGAATCACCGAAACGACATTGGCCAGCAGCGCACCGCCGGAAAAGGAGATGATCGCCGTGACCGCCTCTGCGTTCAAACCGGTCACATATTCACCAAGCGCCCAGATAGAGGCTGCGCCTATGAGTTGAATATCGGCAACGAGGCTCGTAGCCAGCAACACCGCCCCAAGCTGTGTCTTGTCGCCCAGTTTGTAGATAGTGGCTATCAGATTGATTATGATCGCGGCGAAAAGTTCGTACCGGTTATGCTGCTCCAAGACTGTCGGATCGCCATAGAAAAACCCGAAATTGAGCGTCAATGCCAAAATGATAAAAAAACCGGATATAACCTTTTCCATATTCATGAAAGACTCCTTTGAAAGATATTGTAATCTCCGCGTGGTTAAACGCAACTAAAAGCGTCGATTGGCTATAATCGCAATATCAAATCTAAGGATAAAAGATGCGAATCGTCAGCGGAATGCGCCCTACGGGCAAACTTCATCTCGGACACTACCTGGGAGTGTTAAAAAACTGGATCTCGCTCCAAGAGACTCATGAGTGTCACTTCTTCGTTGCGGACTGGCATGCGCTCTCGACGAGCTACGAAGACAAACTCAACCTAAAAGAGCTTGGACGGAACCTGGTCAAGGAGTGGATCGCCGCAGGAATCGATCCGTCGAAATCGACACTTTTCGTCCAGAGCGCAATCAAAGAGCATGCGGAGCTTTACGTGCTTTTGAATATGATCACCCCGCTTGGATGGCTGGAGAGAAATCCCACCTACAAAGACCAGCTCGCCCAGATGGAGCACAAGGATATCCATACCGCGGGATTTTTGACATATCCAGTGCTGCAGGCGGCGGATATTTTGCTCTATAGAGCGGATATGGTCCCTATCGGCGAAGATCAAAAGCCGCATCTTGAGATTACGCGCGAAATAGTGCGCCGTTTTCACCACCTCTTTTCATGTGAAGTGTTCAAAGAGCCAAAAGAGATGCTGACCGAAACATCCAGACTGCCTGGTCTGGACGGCCGGAAGATGAGCAAAAGCTACAACAACGCCATCTATCTATCTGATACGCCCGAAGAGGTGTGGGAAAAACTTCGGCGCGCAAAGACCGATCCGCAAAGAGTCAGGCGCAACGATCCTGGAAATCCCGACGTGTGCTTAGTGTTCGACTACCACAAAGCGCTCACGGAAGATGCGATCGTACAAAAGATCGACGCAGACTGCCGCGCTGGCTCCATCGGATGTATAGATTGTAAAAAGATCTGCGCACAGAGCATCGAAAGGGTGCTGGAACCTATACGAAAAAGACGCGCCGAGCTCGATGACGATACCATCGATGAGGTGATCCAAAAAGGGAACGATGCATCTCGCGCCGAAGCTTCAGAAACGATGAAAAGAGCCAACGAGGCGGTTTTCGAGATATCCTGTAGCTCGTAATAAACATAAAAGGTCTATCATGCAGCGATATTTGGGTAAACGAAAAGTGCTTCGAATCTACATAAGCAACGAGGACAGGTACGATGGCAAACCTCTTTGGGAGGCGCTGCTATCGGTAAGTCAAAACGAAGGGATCGCCGGGGCCACGGTATTCAAAGCGGTAGCCGGCATCGGTGCGCATTCGCAACTGCACACTTTCAATATCTGGGTCTTGAAGCAAAAACTCCCTTTGGTTATTGAGATTATCGATACGAAAGAGAAGATAGATACATTTTTGCAAGCCACAAAAGATATGATCGAAGAGGGGCTGGTGACGATGAGCGACGTGGAGGTGCTCGACTACCGCCATCCAAAATTCACCGAGGGGAAATAGAATGCAACTCACGCTTCTTCTATCCATAGGCGTCGGCGGGTTTATCGGCGCGATTTTACGCTTTTTGATAAGCGGATGGGTGCAGAAACTCTCACCCGTACTTTTTCCGGTGGGCACTTTGAGCGTCAATGTTATCGGAAGCTTCATCATAGGTTTTGCGGCGCTATATTTCGAAGCGGTAATCGCCCCCCATCAAAAAGCGCTGGTCGTAACCGGTATGCTTGGAGCGCTCACCACCTTCTCTACATTCTCGCTCGAGACGGTAACGATGCTGCAAGGAGGCCTATGGGCAAGAGCGGCGGCCAATGTGACACTCAATACCGTTTTGTGCATCGCCGCTACGACTACCGGAATGATGCTCTTCAAGCGGCTTTATGGTTGATCGCGCGGCAATCAGAATAGATCAATCTATTTTTGTGTAAAATATTTCAAAATCGAGAAGAGTACCTCTAAAATCACATAAGGAAAAATAATGAAAATTCTACAGGATCCGGCTCTTTCAAGCCACCCGATACGCACGGCGATGGATTACACATGGGCTGCGCTCAGCGGCAGCTGGAAAAACACATCGATCGTCGCCGCTATTTTGCTGCTGCTTATTTTATTGGAGTTCATCCCG
>Ga0256842_1003548_pt1 | contig 10292 bp, 7 predicted proteins | sample 4559240metaG_FD_185973 | JGI IMG/M metagenome (GOLD analysis project Ga0256842, IMG submission 185973) | Hydrothermal vent microbial communities from Guaymas Basin, Mexico - 4559-240 | ecosystem: Environmental > Aquatic > Marine > Hydrothermal vents | place: Mexico: Guaymas Basin | collected...
TTTAGTTTTGTAGATTTTACTTCTTTACTTCCAAATAGATTGGATCTTACTGATTTATTAAGAGGTGATCCTGCTGGTTCTTTGGCAATAGGCGGCAATCCTGGCCATGTAATTCTAGTTGTAAAAAATATAGCCGGAAGAAGAATTGTTTTAAATGCTACTCAAGCAAGTATAGATACAGATATTGGTGGTAGTTGTACAGGTATAAATGTCTCTAATGTTTATACTAATAGAGATGATTATAAAAAAAGTGTTACTTTATTAAATGGTCAAACCGCAGTAATTAACTTTAATTGTACCCCATTAATATCCGGAGATGTAATTTCTGGTTCAGTAACTTTTAAAATAGAGGATCCTGAGACAGGTATTAAAAAACCAGTAGATGGAGTAATAAGACTTAAAATAACCTAATCAATTTTTCCTTATATTTATTATATTTTTAATATTTATTACTTATTTATTATTTTAAAAATTTAAATTGAAAAGTTGGTTTATAGATTATATTTTTTCATACATAGAATTTAATAATTTGTTTTAAATTAATTATTATGTTAATTTTAGTATAACTCAATAGTAGTACTAAATTTATATAACCCATATCATTTTAATATTTAAAATATTTAAAATGATTTCAAAAAGTAAAAGAAAAGGGCAAGCTGCTATTGAGTTTTTGATGACTTATGGTTGGATGCTTTTAGTTGTCTTAATTGTAGGTTCTTTAATTTTTAGTTTTGTAGATTTTACTTCTTTACTTCCAAATAGATTGGATCTTACAGATTTATTATTAGGTGATTCTGCAGGTTCTTTAGCAATTGCAGGAGATCCAGGTCATGTAATTTTAGTTGTAAAAAATATAGCTGGAAGAAGAATTCTTTTAAATGCTACTCAAGCAAGTATAGATACAGATATTGGTGGTAGTTGTACTGGTATAAATGTCTCTAATATTAATATTAATAAAAATGTATTTAGTGAAAGAGTTACTTTATTAAATACTCATAAGGCTGTAGTTAATTTTAACTGTACTCCTTTGATTTATGGAGATTTAATTTCAGGTTCAGTAATTTTTATAGTACAAGATCCAGAAACAGGTATTAAAAAACCAATTAAAGGAACTTTGAGACTTAAGATAACTTAGTTTTTATTAAATAAAAAATGGAAAATAAAAATTCACAGGTATCTTTTGAATATTTAATTATTTTTGGAATTTCTTTTCTTATTATCCTTATTTCTTTTTATTATTTTAGTACAGAGATGATAATTTCTAATGGTGAAATTTCGAAAGAACAAGTTTCTAAAATAGGTAATACTTTGATTTCTAATATTGAAAAGGTTTATTTTAATGGGGAGGGTAGTCGATTAACTTATAAATTAAAATTTCCAAATAATATAAATGATATGTATGTTCAAAATGTAAACGGAATCAGTGTTTTATTTTTTAATATTTCTATAGGAGATATTAATACTTTATCTTATTTTTATTCTAATTATGATAATTTAAAATTTAATCTTTCTCCTAATAATGAGATAATTTTTAATTCTACAACTAATATTACTAGGTTTAACAAGAGTTATTATTATTCTTCTGGAATTAAAAATATTAAATTAATTTCAAGAGGTGATTATGTAGAAATTTGTATTTTCACATATAATTCTAATAAGGATAGTTGTTGAAACCTTTTAGTAATTATAAAATATTAAATAGAATTTGTTTTTGCTATAAATCATGAAAAAGTTTGTTTTGTTTTTAGTTATGATAATCTTTGTAAATATTTGTTTTGGCGGTTTAAGTGGGGCAGAAATAATTTGTGATTTTAAATATAGTTCTTGTTCTAGTAATGAGGTTTTATTTTTTAATGTATATGATTTTAATAATGGAGGTGGTGATGTTGTTATAAATTCTAATGTTTTATTAAATATAGATGCAAATTATAGTTACTTTTCAATACCTAATAAGTATGATAGATATTTTTGCTGTAGAACTAATTTAGGTGCTGATAATTTAAGAGTTAAATTGATTAATTCTACTGAAGATTGTGGTTTTGATAGTGGTCAAAAATTATTGTGGTTTAGTAATACTATTAATGCAAGAACTTCTATTGTTCCAGAAACTCATTATAATAAAACTTTATGTGTGGGTGTTAATAATGAAAATTTAGATTTAGATTTGAAAAAAGGAGGAGATTTAAGTGATGCAGGTTATAAATGTTTATTTAGAATTAGTGATACTGAAAATGTTGGTTATAATGGTTTAATAAGTGAATGTAATGCTACTTTTGGACCTACTAGTGATAGGTATAAGACTGTTATTTGGGGGAAATTAATTAGAAATGCAAATGATTTAAAGTGTTCTAATGATTGTACTAATAAATTAGATGGCAGGATTTATTTATCTTGTGGAAAAGTATTTATAGAATGTAAAGATGTTCCTTCAAATTGTGATGGCATTTTAAAAGGAACTTGGGTAAGTTATAACTTTACTCATGAAATTAAGTGTGAGTTTCCATGGAATACTTTTAGACCTAAGGTTTTTACAGGGAGTTCCTTAAATGTTGAAGTTAAAAAAGATTGTGACAATTTAATTATTAGAGAGAAAAATGTTATTTATCAAAATCAAAATGTTAAAATGAAAATATATATTTGTAAATAAAATGGTAAGAGAAAAAATATTTCAAAAGAAAAGTCAAACATTTTCAGCAGATTTATTTGTTGTTGTGATTGTAATTTTAATAGGTGTTTTATTTTTAGTAATAAATAAAATAAATACGAATGAAGTTGTTAATACAGAAGAAATTGAGAAAGAAGCAGAAAAAGAAGCAGATTTAATATTTAAAACATTTGAGGAAAAAAATATACTGAATGAAAATGGTGATTTAGATATTATATCAATTAAAAATTTAGATTATGAAAAATTGAAAGAAGATCTAAACATAAAAGGAGATTTTGCAATTGTATTAGAAAAAGATGGAAAACTAGTAAAATTTTCACCTAATGAAGACCAAACTTGTTTTGGTTCTGATAAAATAATTGTTAATGGTAAACCTTGTAAGACATAAGATGTCAAATAAAAATTCACAAGTTTTTTTATTAGATTTTATAATTTCAATTATATTAGTAATTACAATTATAGGTTTTATAGTTAGTTTCAAGTTTATATCTTATGAAAATTTTGATGTTTATTCTGTTAATTTAAATATTTTAAATAGTTTTTATAATACAAAAGTTAATTCTCTTAATGAAGGTTTTTTTGTAGAATTATTTAGAAGTGGTTTAATTAGAAATATTGATTATAATATTCCTCAACTAATAGGTTATTTTTATAAACAAAATGAAATAGATATTGCAAAAAATTTAACAGAAGATTTTATTAAAGATTTTGTTCCTAAAAATGTGAATATAGATATTAAATTAATAGATAATTTAGTTATTATTAATTTATTTAATAAAACAGTGACAAATGTGAATTTTGAAAATTCAACTACTTCCTTTATGACTTCTAGAATAATTATTGGTCAATATAATTCAACAGATTACTTTGGTCCTTATACATTAGTAATTAGAACATGGCAATAAATAATAAAAGTATAGTTTTTAGTATGTTTGCATTATTTTTAGGAATGTTATTAATTAGTTTTAGTTATGTTATTATAGATAATAAAATTTATAGTTTAAATAATAATTATTATAAATATAGATTAGAATATGTTAATTCAGAGATAGATTTCTTTAATAATGGTTATTTAAAACAAATAATTGAATTAAGTTCTTATGTTTGTTTAGATTCTTTAGTAAATTATTATGGGAATAATTTAATAGTTTTAAATAATTTAGATCAAAATTATTCTAATTTTAATAAAGACTTTAAAGAATGTTTATATAATGGTTCTGTTGATGGTTTTTTATTAAATAGTATGGTTAATAAATCTCTTTCTTATTATATTGAAATATTTACTAATAATTCAAAAAATAATAACTTAATACTTTTTAATTTTACTTTATATAATTTAACTATTGAAGATTCTTTACCTTATTATGTTAATGTAAAAATAAAATATAATTTAAAAGTTGTTCCTTTGGATAACTTGAGTAAATGGGATTTAAATAAAACGAAAGAATATAATATTAATATATATGAAATAACAGAACCATTACATTTATATTATAGAAACCCAAATAATTATTTTCCTAAGATTAGGGGGAAACAATTTTACTCTTACTCTTCAAATTGGTCTCTTAATAGTTTTAATGAAATGATGGCAGATTCATTTAGTTATGTTTATAAAGAACAGAATACAGAAATGACTTTAGGTAGAAGTTTTTTAAGTAGATTAACTAACATTTCTCCAAATAATTTTAAAAATGTTGTAAGTTATTGGCCTTTTGATTATGATATAAGTAAGAGTTATGTTCAAAGGTTACTTTTTGGAGATTTGAATGAAACTATAATTTGGGACTTAACTTGGGCAAAAGAAAATGAAAATTATGGTAATTTGTTTTATGGTAAATATTATGGTAATACTTTATTACTTCTTCTATTAAATAATGAAACATATTATGGTAGTAAACAAATAGATATAACTCCTTATAGGAATGATGCTACTATTGTTAATGCTATTTTTAAGAGTTCTTCTTGCCTTTCAGGTGAATGTTATGAATTTGATAATAATTCTTTTAGTAAAATAGAAATAGTTGGATTTAGCACAAAAAATTTAGAAAACTTTACTTACTCAGTATGGTTTAAATCTTATAATGTTTCTAAAAATTTTTCAATTATTTTAGGTAATGAAATGGGAAATAATATTTGGGCGGGGTTAGTTATTAAGAATAAAAAATTAGCTTTCCACAATTATGAAATTAATAATATAGATTTTTATTCTGATAATGATAAATTTAATTTAAGTAGTAATAGTTGGTATAATGCAATATTAGTTAAAAAAGGAGATAATTTTAAGATTTACCAGGATGGTGAGTTAATTAAAGAATTTAATTATTCTTTAAATAACTCTTATCCTGGAAATAATTTTTATATTGGTGGAAGTAAATTAAATGGTGAAAGATTTTTTTCAGGTATGATTGATGAAGTTGCTATTTATGATAAAGCTTTAACTATTGAAGAGATTAAAACTGTTTATGAAAATTTTAAAGGGACTTTTATAGATTATAAGGGAAGTAAATTTGGTTTAGGAGTAGAGTTTGATGGAAAGGATGATTTTATAAACATATCTTATAATCAAAGTAAAATTAATTTTAACAATCCTTTTTCTATTTCTTTTTGGTTTAAACCATATATTAATAAAAGTTTTAATTTATTAACTTATAAAACAGAATTAGAAATAGGTTATAATAGTTCATCTAATAAAATTTGTGTTGGCGACAATAATGGCAATAATAAATGTGTTAATTATAATTTAGTACCAAATAAATATTATTATTTAGTTATTACTAAAGATAGTTTTAATGTTTATTTTTATGTTAATGGTAGATATTTAGGAAGTAAAAATATTATTTTTAATTCTCAAAATGATGGAGGAGGATTTAGTATTGGTTCAGGCAATTATCCTAATAATGGAATTAGTGGTAAATTTTTTAAAGGTTTAATAGATGAAATAAGAATTTATAATAAAACTTTAACATCTAAAGAAATAAATAATTTTTATCTAAATTATAATGGTTTTGTTAGAGGACATAGTAATTATTTAAACATAATTAATCAAAATAAATTTGGTTTTAATAGTTCTTCATACTCAGATAAAGTTTCATCTGCTGATTTTTTATTTTATAAACATTATTATTTAAATAAAGATTATAATTATGATTTATATAATGTAAGTGATCTTACATCTAATGAATATGATAAAAACTATTATAATCTTTTGTTAGATATATGTTTAATAGAATCAACAAACATAAGAAAGTGGAGAGATGCATCAAATAATATTACAAATGTTACAGGTATAAATAATAAAGGATGCTATGAGTTATTTTATAAAGGAATCTATTAAATATTGATTTAAATAAAGAGCTCCTGCCTGGAATTAAACCCGAAACCTCTACCTTACCAAGATAAATATTAAATTTGGTATATATTATCTTATTTCTTGAAATTAAAATTGGAATAATAAATTCTTCCTACTTTAATATTATTAATAGGTGAAAAAAGGAAGAAAGGGAAATTAAAATTTTAAATACAATAAAGAATATAATTGCTACACTTAAAAATGAAAGTGTAGTAAAAGATATAAATGATTTCATCAAAGCATTAAGAATTGGTAATGATATTAAATCAGTAAAGGCAAGAACAATTGAATGATATGTTGATGTTTTGATTCAACTAAATAAACTAAAAAAAAGGTTTATAGATTTTAATAAAGATGATCTAATTGATTATCAACAATTTCTTTAAGATATTTTTCCATAAATAACACTCAATAATGTTTATTTATATATCTTTCTATAAAAAAACACAGAACTATAGTAAACATTTTAGAGAAGCTACTGCCGGGAATCGAACCCGGGACCTGCACCTTACCAAGGTGCTGCTCTACCTCTGAGCTACAGCAGCATAAAAACAAAAAATCTTATAAATTACAAAATTTACTTATGAATTAATATATATTAATTTTTATATTTTAAAGTAATATATTATTATTAAATTTTAATGTTTAAATGTTTTTTTTGTCTTTATTTTTTGTTGTTAAATAATAAGATATAAAAAATTAATTTATTTATTAGAAGAAAATTAGATTTATTTTTAAAACTTTTGAATTTAAATCTTATTTTAATTTTTTTTATTATTACATTATTTTTCTTTTCTTTTTTTCTTATCCAACTCAATCTTAGCAATAACTTGGTTATAATATCTTTGTAGGAACTCTTGTTTACTTTCCATTTTTATAACATCAAAGTTACCCTGTAATATCAAATTAAAAGCAAAAGGACTTGGGATTTCATCATAAAAAAGGTCTATTCTTAGCATTCCATCTCTCAATTTTTTGACAACTTTTTTAGCATTTTGAACATCCATCAAATCTTCTAAAATTTCCCTATATGTCTCTTTTAAAATTGGGAAGTTATCTCCTAATTCTTTAACTGTTTTTAATAAAAACATACTACTAATTTGTTGTCTTCCAACATTCTTTTTTCTTCCCATATAATTTCTTAATATCATTAAACTTCTTGTTGCGCAATGTCTAAACCTTCTTCTTAAAATTTCTGAATTTTTTATACTTTCTTTTGCAATAAAATCTAAATCTATTGTTTTTAATTTACTTAATACCATATCTAAATTTATATTAAGATTATAATCTACAATAACTGCAAAACCATTATCATTAATTAAAATTTCTGAATCTCTTTTTTGATATTTTGATATGAGAAAAGCGATAACTCTTGATAGAACATCATTAACTCTTCTTCCATTCATTGAATGAAAAATAAAGTATTTTTTCCATTCTTTTTCATTTTTATAAATTTCTATAAGTAATCTATTTTTAGTAGGGAGTATTGCATAAAAATATTGTTCTTTAAAGTATTCAAAAATAGAATTAGCAGTATTTGCGTCTGAGTATAAATAATTTTCTAAAAAATTAATTACTTCCTCTTTTACTTCTTTTTCTCTCTCTGGATTTTCTTTAAACTCAAAATCTCTAAAAATAGAATAAACCTTGCTTCTTAATTCCTGTATAGATTGTGCTAATTCAAAACTTAATGGTAGCTGTTCGGAATACCAATTAGGTATTGTTGGGCTTAAGTTAGGTGCTTCAACAACTTGTACTGACATTCCTTTAGCATGTAAAAACTTATATGTTTTACCACCTAAAGTGAAAATATCACCCTTTTTTAATCTTTCTAAGAAATTTTCATCTAAACTACCTATAATTTTTTTTCCAATTTTTACTTTTATAGATGTTTGTTCTGGAATTGTTCCTACATTTGTTAAGTAAATAGTTCTTGCTAATTTTCCTCTTGCTTTTAATTCATTATTTTCTCTATTCCACCAGATTTTACCATATACATTTCTGTCTTTTAAATCCTCATAGATGCCTTCCAAATACTCTAATGTTCTTAAAAAATCTCTTTTATTTAATTCAGAATAAGGATATGATTTATATATGATATCTCTAATTTCATCTAACTTTTTAGGTGATTCTATAACAAAACCAAATATTTGTTGTGATAAAACATCTAGCGCATTTTTTACTATTTGTATATTATCTATCTTTTTTTCTAAAGCATCTTTTAAAAGAACAGATGTTTCTACTAAATCATCTCTATCTAAAGGTATAATTCTTCCATAACTTATTTCATTTAATTTATGACCTGCCCTTCCAACTCTTTGTAATGCTCTAGCAACTGATTTCGGGCTTCCTAAAAGAATTACTTGTTCTATTTCTCCTATATCTATTCCTAATTCTAAACTTGTAGAACTTACTACAACTTTTATTTTACCTTCTTTTAATTTATTTTCTATATTATGTCTTTCTTCTTTAGATAAAGAGCCATGATGAGCTCCTATGTTGTCATAATTATAATATTTTGGGTATCTTGTAACTAAAGTATTTAAAACTCTTTCAGTACCAGCTCTTGTATTTGTAAAGACCAATGTTATTTTCTTTTTTTGAATTAGAGAATGCAACAAATCATATAATTTTTTACTTATCTCTTCTGAAGAAACACTTATTAAATTAGGAACAGGTGTTATTACTTTTAAATCTATCTCTTTTAAATATTGAACATCTATTATATCACAATCTCTATATTTGACTATTTTATCTCCTAATTCATTATATGTGTTTTCTTTTAAACCTGTTAGAAATTTAGCTACTTCTTCTAAAGGATTAACTGTAGCACTTAAACCAATTCTTGTAAAATTTTTATAATGATTTAATAATTCTAAACTTAAAGATAAATGCGTTCCTCTTTTACTATCTGCTAAGGCGTGAATTTCATCAATAATAACCCATTCTAAATCTTTTAAATGCTCTTTAAATTTTTTAGATATTAGTGTGATTGCAAAACTTTCAGGGGTTGTTACAAGAATATGGGGGGGATTTTTTAACATTTTACTCTTTTCATAAGAACTAGTATCACCTGTTCTTATAGCTACTTTAATTTTAATTTTCTTTATTCTTTTTTTTTCATCTAAAAATTCTTCAAAATCTTCTTTAGTTACATTACTCTCTTTTATTTTTTCTTTTAATTTTTCTTTTTTTAACTTTAAAAGTTCATTCATTTCATTTAAAGGCCCATTTAAATTTCTTTCAATATCATTTGCTAAAGCTTTTAAAGGACTTATATAAATACAGTAAACTTGTTTCTCTAAAATATTGTTGCTTTGGTATGTTACTAATTCGCTTAAAACACTTAAAAAAGCACTTAATGTTTTTCCGCTACCTGTAGGGCTTGAAATTAATGAATTTCTTTTTTTTAAAATATTGACTATAGAATACTTTTGAGGGGGGCTAGGTTCTTTAAATTTTAATTTATACCATAGCTTAACAATTGGATTTAAAGAAGAAAAAATTTCTTTGTTAGAATAAGGTTCTTTTAAATATTTTATATTTTCTGACATTATTACAACTAATAAAATATAATTTAAATAATTATTTGTTTTGAATTATTATATTTATTTAAATGATAATTATTAAATTATTAATTTTTAAAAGTTAAGTACATGTTCTATGATATTCTTCAAAAGTCATAATATCTACATATTGAATACTTCTTTGGTTATTGTAATTATATCCAAAAGCTGCTCCGGTTGAAAATAAACCTAAAGTCCAAAAAGTTCTTACTACATCTAAAAAATCCGCTTTTTCTTCTTGAGATAATTTATGAGTATCAGGAAGATTTTTTAATCTTTCAATCTTTTTTTCAACATCATTTAGATCCTCAAGTTCCAAATCTATTTCTCTAGTATTTCTCAACTTTGTTATATCATCAGGACTCCATTTATCCATAAGTGATTTTAGTTCATTTAACCTAATAGTTTCACTATTAATATGATTTTCTAATTCTTCAAAAGTTTCTATGTTTTTTGATTTCATAAAATCTGCAATGTCATCTAAATGATTAGCTAAAATAGAATTTTGTTTGTATTTTCTAATATCATTAGATATCTCTATAATATCATCGACTTTGCCTTCATAAGATTTAAATTTTGAAATTTTTGTTGATATTTTAGAATACTTAAAAAAACTTTTTAATTTTTCAAAAGTTTTAGATATTTTTAGAACTTTATCTACTGATTTACCTGCTGTTATAGATCTAGGAATTGATTTTAGTAAACCTATAGC
>Ga0256842_1003549_pt1 | contig 10289 bp, 7 predicted proteins | sample 4559240metaG_FD_185973 | JGI IMG/M metagenome (GOLD analysis project Ga0256842, IMG submission 185973) | Hydrothermal vent microbial communities from Guaymas Basin, Mexico - 4559-240 | ecosystem: Environmental > Aquatic > Marine > Hydrothermal vents | place: Mexico: Guaymas Basin | collected...
CAAATGGCAAAACTTCTGGGTGAAGAGCTGGGACAAAGTGTCGGTTATCAGGTAAAAATGGACAGCCTGTATACAAAAAACACCAAAATTTTAGTTGTAACAGAAGCCATTTTGGTTCGTAAACTCCAAAGCAACCAGGCTTTAGATGACGTTGCCATGATAATTTTTGATGAGTTTCATGAACGCAGTATTCATACCGATTTATCACTCGCACTCTCTTTGCAGGTACAAGAACTTTTACGTGATGACTTAAAAATCCTAATCATGTCTGCCACGCTGAACTCCGATGAAATTTCTTCTTTATTGGGTAAGGTTCCCGTTATTACTTCAAAAGGCAAAATGTATGACGTTCAAAATATATATCTTGACATCACAACAAAACAGCCTGATGCAAGGTCTCGCAACTCCTTACTTTTAAACACAACGCTTCAAGCTCTTAAAGAGCATGAGGGAGATATTTTAGTGTTTTTAGCAGGAGCTAAAGAGATAAAAAAATTACAAAGTTCACTCTCAAACTCTTCTACATGTAAAGATATTTTAATTTTACCGCTCTACTCCTCATTGTCAAAAAACGAACAGGATAAAGCTTTGTCCCAATCTTCAAAGCGAAAAATTATACTCAGTACAAATATCGCACAGACATCATTAACCATAGAAGGCGTAAAAGTGGTTATAGACTCCGGTTTAGAGAAGCAATCACGATACAACTACTCAAATGCTATGAATCATTTAGAGTTGACATTTATTTCAAAAGACTCGGCAATACAAAGAGCCGGTCGAGCCGGAAGACTCTCTTGTGGAATATGCTACAGGCTTTGGCATGAATCCAAAACACTGCAACAAGCAACAAAGCCTGAAATACTTCGGGCAGATTTATCTTCACTTTTATTAGATTTGGCCTTATGGGGTGTTAATGATTTTAATGAACTGAAATTTTTAGATATTCCAAATCGAAATATTATTCAAGAGACAAAAAAAGTTTTAAAAGAACTTGCCATGCTTGATGACTTGTTTAAAATTACTCCTTTTGGAAAAGACGCCCTTAGTTTAGGTCTTCACCCAAGACTTGCCTATATGATTTTAAAAGCCAATGATTTAGGTTTTGCGTATGAAGCCTGCCTGCTAGCTTCACTTTTAGGAGAAAAAGATATTTTCAATCATTCTTCACAAGAGAGCGATATATTGTCAAGGTACATACATCTGTTTGAGAAAGATTTTAACAGTAAATACATTAATAGATTTAGAGCCAAAGAAGTTATAAGCGGCGCAGAATTCTTTTATAAAAAACTCAAAAGTATTAAACAAGTGGTAAAGAAAAACAGTTCGCTCAATACAGAAATACTAAGTGTATTGCTCCTTTTTGCCTACCCCGACAGACTGACTAAACTCCGCGTTAACAATGACAACAGATACATACTCAGTAATGGCAAAGGTGCCTTGCTGCATAATGAAGATTCTTTATTTAATCAAGAGTATTTAGTTGTAGCAAATCTTCATGCACATGACAAAGACTCAGTTATAAACATGGCACTCAGTATAACAATGGCAGATATAGAACAATACTTTTCTTCGTTCATTACCAACAAAAAATCTATAACCTATAACAAAGCAGCAAAGAAATTTGATATAAGAGAAGAGACTTACTTTTTGCAACTGCTGCTGCACGCCAAACCTCTTCAGCCCACCGCAAAACAAGACTTTACAAAACTACTTTTAGAATTAATAAAAAAAGAGGGGCTAGGAGTTTTGACCTGGAGTAAAAAAGCCTTAGGACTACAAAACAGGGTAAACTTTTTAAACCATCATCAGAAATTTGTAGACTTTAGTGATGAAACACTGCTTAATACGCTTGATATCTGGCTGGAACCTTATCTTTCAGGCATTACAACCATCAAAGAGCTGGAAGCCTTAGATATTTACAGCATGTTGCTGACGCTTTTGCCATGGGACAGACAGCAACTTTTAGATGCTATGGCACCCGTTAGTGTTAAAGTGCCAAGCGGTTCAAATATACACATAGATTATTCCAATTATAAAAAACCATCTATGCATGTGAAAATACAAGAGGTTTTCGGTCTGAATGAAACACCAAAAATACTTAATAACACACTCTCTTTACAAATTCATCTCTTGACACCGGCGATGACTCCTATACAAATAACTTACGATTTAAAAAGCTTTTGGGAGAACTCCTACGCCGAGGTTAGAAAAGAGCTAAGAGGGAAATATAAAAAACACTATTGGCCAGAAAATCCTTTTGAAGCCATTGCCACAAATAAAACCAAAAAAAATATGATAAAAAACTAAACAAAGGTCATTTTAGCCTCCCCCTGTGGTATAATACTCTTATGCATAAATTAATAATTATTTTTTCATTTTTTTCCCTTGTCTTGTTAATGGCAAGCGAGCCAATCACTCCATTACCACAAACCGTAAAAGTCAATCAAAGAAAGGCAGAACTCGGGAAAAAACTCTTCTTTGACCCTATTCTCTCGCACGATAACACTATCAGTTGTGCAACTTGCCACGACTTACAAAAAGGCGGTGATGATGGACTCCAAGTTTCTTTTGGTATTGAAGGCAAAGAAGGTGCAGTGAATGCGCCAACGATATATAATGCTGTATTTAACTTTAGACAGTTTTGGGACGGTCGGGCAAAAGATCTACAAGAACAAGCCGCAGGACCTGTTGAGAACCCTGTTGAAATGGGATCTAATTTTAAAGAAGTTATAGCAAAACTCAAAAAGAGCAAGTATAAAAAACTTTTTGATGCAATCTATGGCGATGGTATTACCAAACAGACCATTACTGACGCCATAGCAGAGTATGAAAAGACACTTATTACACCGAATTCCCGTTTTGACAAATATCTCAGAGGCGATGAGGGTGCACTCACTCAAGATGAAAAAGAGGGCTATGCACTTTTTAAGTCAAAAGGGTGTGTAAGCTGTCACCACGGGGAAAATATAGGGGGTAACTTATATAATAAATTCGGTATTTTTAACAAAATAAACTCTCAATGGCTGGGAAGATATAATATTACCCACAAAGAGAGAGATAAGTACTTTTTTAAAGTTCCCTCTCTTCGTAATATTGCAAGAACCGCGCCCTACTTTCATGATGGACGGACATATGATCTTAACGAAGCTGTTAAGCTTATGTCTCAGTATCAGCTTGGTCGCCATATTACCAAAAAAGAAATTTTAAAAATAACAGCTTTTCTAAAATCCCTCAATGGCGAACTTCCTAAAAATATTGAGCCCTAATGATAAAAAAACTTAAACAAACTGAAAAAACTACATTTATTTTCTTTATTTTCATTCTCTTTGTCTTCATTATGTTTGCTTATGGATACAAAATAAAAGAAAGCATGAGCCACTTTTTTTTACAAAACAACAAAATAACAACACTGCAGCTTATAGACAAAGAGCTTGATGACTTCGCTCTTTCTGCAAGCAAGTTTACAAACTATGATGAAGTTAATAAGCAAGAAAAAAAGTTTCAGCAAACTTTTGAGACCTTACGCAATGATTTACAAAAATACAATACAGACACTTCTGCTCTATTAAAAGATATTGCAACAAGTTTTCAAAAGAAAGTCGAAAATTTAGAATATTTTAAAGCACAAAATTCTTCTCTTATCAACAGTTCACACTTTCTTTTTGATCTGCATACAACTATTTCCGATGCTCCAAAAATCTCACTCCATGCAAAAGACCTTACGAATGAAACTCTTTTTTATATTTTGAGATATGCTTCAAGTGACTCTATTGATAAAAAAACTATAGATAAAAAACTCAATGAGCTTAAAAGCATTGCCCGTAATGAAAAAAACCAATACCTACATACTTTTTACATACATTCCAAAATAATACTTCAAACACTTCAATCACTTAAAGAAATTTCAAAAGAGATACTGTCAAATCCTCTTTATAAGCAGATAGAAGCGCTAAAGCTACATATTGCACATAACTATGATAGAAATCTTCAACATCAGATATGGCTGATCGCTACTTTTTTCATCTTCACAGTTTTTATTTTATTTGTGCTTTTCTTTTTTCATCTTGCATCAAATAAAACAAAAAAAGAGCTTTTTGCTTTTAGGTATGCCATAGAACACAGTGACAATATTGTTGTTATAACAGATGCACAAAAAAATATTATTTATGTCAATGAAACATTTGAAAAAACAACCGGATATAAAGCGCAAGAAATACTTGGAAAAAATCCAAGAATACTAAAATCAGAATTTCAGGATGAAGAAACCCAAAAAGAGCTCAGTGCAAAACTTGCAAAAGGACAAAAGTGGGATGGACAATTTATAAATAAACGAAAAGACGGCACACTGTTATATGAAAAAGCCTCAATTGTTCCTGTTTTTCTTCAAGGCAAACTCATTAATTATATTGCTCTCAAGCTTAATGTTACAGAATATGTAGAAAAAAACAAAAAACTTGCACAGGCTGCTACCGTTTTTGAAAATACGGAAGAGTCCATTATTATCACAGACAAAAACGGAAATATTAATTCCGTCAATCCTGCATTTAGCAAAATTTACGGATATACTTTTAATGAAATAGTAAAAAACACCTTGCATATTTTATATTCAGATCCTGAAGACAAAAGAATATACTATGATATTTGGAATCAATTAAACGAGAACCATATATGGCGCGGAAAACTTATCAATAAAACAAAAAACGGTGAACTCATTCCTCTTTGGACAACAATTAAAGCCATATATGACAGTAAAGGCAATCTTGTTAACTATATAGCCATACAAACAGATTTACGTGATATAGAAAGCTCTCAGGAAAAAATTGACTACCTTGCCTACCATGATGCACTGACGGGACTTTATAACCGTGTAAACTTTGAAGAATATTTAGCACATGCTCTCATTGTATCGCAGAGAAACAAAACTCTCTTGGCTGTACTCTTCATAGACCTCGATCAATTTAAGGTTATCAACGATACACTTGGGCATGAGACAGGTGATGAAGTCTTAAAAGTAGTAGCCTCAAGACTCAAAACTACACTCAGAGAGAGTGATTTTATCTCTCGTTGGGGTGGTGACGAGTTTGTTGTAATCTTAGAAAATCTTGCATCTCAAAGCGATGCAGCACGCATTGCAACAAATATTATTGAAAATCTTAAAGAGCCTATAGAGCTTGCAGGACACTCTCTAATAACAACGGCAAGTATCGGTATAGCTCTCTATCCTGAAGATGGTAAAGATACAAATACACTGATAAAACATGCCGACAGTGCCATGTATCTTGCCAAAGAGACAGGGAAAAACAGTTTTCGCTACTACACGAAAGAACTTTCCAAAAACATTCAGCATAAGCTTGATATGGACATGGCTCTTCGCAGAGCTTTACAAAACAATGAATTTTATATGGTTTTTCAACCGCAATATAAACTTAAAACAAAAAGTATCTACTCTGCTGAAGCACTCATTAGATGGAAAAGTCCAAGACTCGGAAATGTTCCCCCTGATCAATTCATCCCGATTGCAGAAGATAACGGCACAATAATCCCACTCGGATATTTTGTTTTTGAAGAATCATGTAAAGCCTTTCAAAAGATGAAGCAGGCAAACTCTCAAATTAAGCATATTGCCATCAATGTTTCCAGCTTACAGTTTAAAGAGAGCAAACTTTTAGAGACCTTCTTGTCCATTGCAACGAAATACAGTCTTCAACCACATGAGATAGAAATTGAAATTACAGAACGTTTTATAATGGAACACACCATCGATAATATGAATATTTTGCAAAACTTTCAAAATCATGGATTTAAAATTTCTATTGATGATTTTGGTACAGGGTATTCCTCTATGGCTTACCTCAAACAACTCCCGATCAATACCATCAAAATAGATAAATCTTTTATAGATGATATAGCAGAGGGAAGTTCAGACAATGTCGTTATAGAAGCTATTATAGCTCTTTCAAAAACACTCGGGTATGAAATAGTTGCCGAAGGCATAGAAACACAGGAACAGGATAATTTTCTAACTAATACAAAGTGTGATCTTGGACAGGGTTATCTTTTTTCACGACCGGTTACATGTGAAGAAATTATTGAAAAATTAAGTTGAAAGGGAAATTTTAAGAAGATTCAAGCCCAACAAAGGGCTTGAAGAAAAATATTACTTTGCTAATGCTGCTTTAGAAGCGTCAACAACTGCACTGAATGCTGCTGCATCGTTCATTGCCATATCAGCAAGAATTTTACGATCAAGTTCGATACCAGATTTATGAAGACCATTCATAAAAGTTGAATAGTTCATACCGTTTAAACGAGCTGCTGCATTAATACGGATAATCCATAATTTACGAAATTCACGTTTTTTCTGCTTTCTATCACGGAACGCATACATTAATGAGCGTTCTATTTGCTCTTTAGCTTTTCTAAAGTGTTTACGGCGACCGCTATAAAAACCTTTTGCTAATTTTAATATTTTTTTGTGTCTTCTTCTACGAACAACACCTGTTTTAACTCTTGGCATATCTTTCCTTTTGTTTCTTTACCTGTGCTACTTACATGTAGTCAAGGTGCCACTCTGTAGGTGGTCTTGCCCAATTACCTAAAATTGGAGATTAATGATATTGTCAGCTTAGCTAACGATCATTTCCTTAATGTTTTTTGCATCTGACGCAGCAATTACTTTTGGAGCATGTTGCTTACGACGTGTTTTTGCATCTTGTTTTGTAAGAATATGGCTTCTAAACGCTGTTCCACGTTTGATTTGACCATTTTTCTTCACTTTAAAACGCTTTACAGCGCCTTTTACCGATTTCATTTTTGGCATCGATAATCCTTTTCGTAAAAATATCATTGAATATGTTTTTTATGAACAAAGTCCATAAAAAAGCGCTAGCCGCTCAGGCACTAAAGCTAGCCTCTAAAAGAGGCAGAGAATAATGCTTACATATTTTTGAACCGCAATTATACCTAAACTTTTCTAAAATTTTGCTATACTTCTGCCATGATGATAGATAATTCCATAAAACATATACAAAATGCCCTTAAAGAGCTTGATGATGAAGTCCAAAAAATTCTACTTGACTGGAGTATTCCACTTAATGAAAAAGACAACTTAATGTTGCCAATTTTACAGCAAAAAAGAGTGCTTGACCAGACTTTAGAAGATTTAACTTACCTCAAAGAACATCCACCGACACCAAATCAGCCTTGCGGAATTTCAAAATATAGAGAAGATTAAGGAAAATTTGCTATAATTTCACCGCTTCTCTTTAGACCTGTGCAATGGTCTGCTGAGGTAATGTGTCAGGGTAGGAATACAGCAGCACGCCTTAGCACTCTATGTGCCGCAGCCATCTGGAGAGAGGCACCTTTAAAAAACAAAAAAGAGAAACTATGCTTTACATAGTAACCGCTCTCAAACCTGAAGCACAGGCCTTCGTTGACAAATACAAACTCAAAAAATCAAAACTTCAAAACTATACACTTTTTCAAAATGTTAATATCAAACTCATTATCAGCGGTATCGGTGTTACAAATGCCAGACTCGCAACCCAGACACTTATAAACAATTTTGACATAACAGATGATGATATTTACCTTAATGTCGGCATTTGTGCGGCACCAAAAAAACATGCTCTGGGTGAACTTATAGAAATAGGTTCGATTATATATAGAAACACAAACCATACCTTTGACACGAATAAAAAAACCATTACATGTATGGATGAAGAGGTAGCAACTGAGCAAGAAACAGTAGTCGATATGGAGAGTTACGGCTTTTATGATGCAGTTGTTCATAATCCCGCTATTAAAAAATTTCATATTTTAAAAGTAGTGAGTGACCATTTTGAACCGCAAAAAGTGACAAAAGAGTTGGCAAAATCACTCATTTTTGATAAAATGGATGTTATTATTACCATCTGACAGCAAACAAATTTATAGATTTTACAAAGGTTTTTTATGAAACTACTCATCTTACTTCTCGTAACACTCCTCTCTCTTCATGCAGCCCTGCCAAGTGACACGCAACTTCAAAAGATGGTTGGACGTATGCTTATCGTTGGTTTTCCTTCATCCAAAATTGACGCTAATTCTCAAATAGTACATGATATACAGCAGTATGATTTGGGCGGTGTTATACTTTTTGACAGGTTTTACAATGACAAAAAAAGAGTAAAAAACATACTCTCTGCATATCAATTAAAAAGACTGACACAGCATTTAAAATATTTTTCAAAGAAACCACTTTTTATAGCCGTAGACCAAGAAGGCGGCAAAGTCGCCAGACTCAACCCGAAATATGGATTTGTAAAAATCCCCTCCGCTCATACAATTTCAAAAATGCCTTTGAAAAAAGCAAAAAAAATTTATGACACTCAGGCTCAAATGCTTGAAAATACAGGAATCAACATTAATTTTGCGCCGGTAGTTGATCTGGCGGTAAATCAAAACAATAAAGTTATTGTTAGGCTGGGGCGTTCGTACGGAAGCGACCCCAAGCGAGTTGCAGAGTACGCACAAACAATGATAGATGCACAAACACGGCATAATATCATCTCTGTTTTAAAACATTTTCCAGGGCACGGATCCTCTCTTGGAGATTCACATGAAGGCTTTGTTGACATCAGCAATACCTGGAGCCAAAAAGAACTAGAACCCTATAAAATACTCATTAACGCCCATAAAGCCGATGCCATTATGACGGCACATGTTTTTAATGCACACCTTGATAACAAATATCCCGCAACACTCTCCTATAAAATCAATACGGAGCTTTTACGCAACAAACTGCATTTTAGAGGAGTCATCATCAGCGATGATATGCAGATGAAAGCAATCTCTGCAAACTATTCACTCAAAGATGCCGTAACTTTGGCTATCAACAGCGGTGTGGATATTTTACTTTTTGGCAATCAGCTCTCACGCAACTCTACAAAAGAGATAGTCGATACCATATTTGAACAGATCAAAAATAAAAAAATTCCGTTTGAACGCATTATAGAATCCAATCGACGCATTGCCGCCTTACATGTAAAGAACAGTATCATCCAAAAGCCAATTGTATTTAAAAAAGAACGTAAAGAGATGACAAAAGCTTACATCAAAAAGCATTATGGACTAAAAGTCAAAGATATAAAGATCAAACCTAAAATTATTGTTTTGCACTGGACAGCCGTTATGGATTTAAACGACAGTTTTGCTAGGTTAAATCCACAAAAACTTCTCACCGACAGAAAAGATATAGCCAAAGCCTCAGCACTCAATGTCTCGGCACATTATTTAATAGACCGCGACGGAACAATTTACCAACTTATGCCCGATAATATGATGGCACGGCATGTTATAGGCTTAAATTATTCAAGTATAGGCATTGAAAATGTCGGCGGAGAGGCAAATAAAAATGAGGATTTAACCCCTGCTCAAGTTCGCTCAAACATAGCGCTTGTAAAATATCTCAAACAAAAATATCCCGAGATTACCTACCTCATCGGGCATTATGAATATACAAAAATGCAAAAAAATCTACTCTGGCTGGAACATGACGTAAACTACAGAACAAAAAAAGCCGACCCGGGAACAAAGTTTATGCACAAGGTCCGACAAGGCGTAAAAAACCTGCATCTCAAGGGTGCTGATGAGTAACGGTTTTTCAACGCTTGACTGGCTTGTTTTTGGAGCCTATTTTTTAGTACTTGCCATCAGTTCTTACCTTTTTTCTCAGTTTAAAGTTACCTCTTCAAGAGATTACTTTGTCAGCTCCAACACCATGCCGATGCTTGCCGTTGCAATCTCCATCGTTGCCACTTCACAATCTGCAGCAACCTTTTTGGGTGTTCCCGAATTTTCTTATCTGCATGATTTTACTTTTATAGGTTTTTATATTTCTGCACTTGCAGCGGTTATTTTCATTAATATCGTTTTTGTGCCGAAGTTTTACAAATACAAGGTCATTACCGTTTATGAACTGTTGCAAACCCGTTACGGTGAAAGTGCCAAAAAGCAAGCCGGCATGATGTTTTTACTTGGTCGCATTATGGCGAGCGGAGCACGGCTCTACATCGGCGCACTTGCCGTGAGTATGATACTTTTTTTAGATATTGGCTTTTTTCATATGCTTATCGCTATCATTATTTTACTTTTAGGGGCTTTGGCTTATAGCTATTTTGGTGGCATAAAGTCCATTATTTTCAGTGACGTTATTCAAGCAGCCACTTATGTCGGTGCAGGACTTTTAGTCTTTTGGTATTTATATGTTTCACTGAACGGTGTAGATATTTTAGAAGTTTTACAAG
>Ga0256842_1003550_pt1 | contig 10288 bp, 8 predicted proteins | sample 4559240metaG_FD_185973 | JGI IMG/M metagenome (GOLD analysis project Ga0256842, IMG submission 185973) | Hydrothermal vent microbial communities from Guaymas Basin, Mexico - 4559-240 | ecosystem: Environmental > Aquatic > Marine > Hydrothermal vents | place: Mexico: Guaymas Basin | collected...
CAGAAGATATTTCTACTTTAGTTCCAGCTATACCATGTCTTTTTTCTTTAAAGACATTTATCTCAAAATCCTTAATGCCTTTTATATTCAGAGCAAGAATCGCATCTTTTATTATTGAAACAGGAACTCCTAAATCAATAAGCGAGGACAAGAACATGTCCCCGCTTATTCCAGAAACACAATCCAAGTATGCTATCATTACAGTGGGTTATATCGCTTCATCAATAAGCTCAGAGATATCCTTTACTTCTATGACATCTTCTTTGTTCTTTGTTTTTCTGCTGTCTTCAAGCATCGTAATGCAATATGGACATGCTGTTGCAAGAATCTGAGCGCCAGTATCACATGCCTCAAGTATCCTCACATCAGAAAATCTATATTCTGGTTTGGTCTCCATCCATACTCTTCCACCGCCTCCACCGCAGCAAAGACTATCTTGCTTTATTCTTTCCATCTCTACAAGATTTCCATCACTTACTGCAGATAAAAGCTTTCTGGGTTCTTCGTATATTTCGCTGTGTCTGCCCAAATAACATGGATCATGATAGGTTATCTTCTTTGAAATAGGTTTGTTTATCTTTAGTTCTCCGCTTTCTAAAAGCTCAGCTAAAAGCTGTGTATAGTGTATGGGCTCAAACTCTGCTCCCAGTTCAGGATATTCGTTTTTAAATGTATAGTAACAATGAGGAGATGTTGTGATAACCTTTTTTACACCATTTTTCTTAAAAAGCTCTATATTCTTAGTAGCAGTATTACTGAAGAGCTCTTCATCACCTATCTTTCTTATTGATTCACAGCAACAGCTTTCCTCTTCTCCTATAACACCAAAGCTTATTCCAAGCTTTTTCAGTATGCTCACCATTGCCTTGGCTATCTTCTGGCTTCTTTTGTCATAGCAGGAAGTGCAGCATACAAAGAGAAGATATTCTTTGCTTTCATCAAATTTTGGAACATCTATCCCCTCTGCCCAAGCCATCCTTTTATCTCTGGGTTCAGACCATGGATTACCATTGCTGTGAACACTACCTATGGCAGTTTTAAGAACTCCTGGAATCGCTCCTGTCTCAGCTATCATTGCTCTTATTGCCCTTACTATGTCAATTATGGTTACTCCTCTTGGGCATTTTAGAACACACTTATTGCACGTAGTACACCCATATAATACATCCTCTGATTCATAACCTCCTTCTACTCCAAGCTGGGCAGATCTTATAAGTCTTCTTATATTGAATGGGCCATTAACTATACGCCAAGGACATGAACCAGCACACATTCCACACTGCATACAAAGATTTAACTTCTCTGCACCCATAGCCACCAAAGCTTCATTTACTTCATAAAAAGGAGTCAATGCATCCATTTTCTCACCCCTTTTGCTTTATTTATCCAGAATGGACTTTTAACAAATGCCATTTTTATTGTCAACTTTCCGCAAAGAGTCGTCAGTTATTTAACTTTTGCTCCAGCAGTTACATCTCCATCAGGCATGATTATGTGAATGCCTGAACTATCACTTGCAGCCAAAAGCATACCTTGGGATTCTATACCAAATATCTTTGCTGGCTTCAGATTACATACAACAACCACAAGTTTTCCTACCAGATCTTCTCCCTTGTATGATTCTGCTATTCCAGCTACAACTGTCCTTTCTTCTCCTCCTGTGTCTACCTTCAGCTTAATAAGCTTTTTTGATCCTGGTATCTTTTCTGCTTCTAATATCTTTCCTATCCTGAGATCTATTTTGGAAAAATCCTCTATGCTTATAAGATGTTCTTTTTTCTCTTCTCTTTTTTGCTCTTTTTCTTTCTTTAACTTTTTCGTCTCTATCCTTGGAAAAAGCGCTTCTCCTCTGCTTAGATGAACAGAACTTAGCTTACCCCACTCTTTTATATCCTCTATTCTTATATCTGCGCCTTTTTTCCTTAGACCCAGCATTTCCTGCATCTTTTCTGCAGAAGAAGGCATAAATGGCCACAAAAGAACCGATATTATCTTTAAAGGTTCTATTATGTGATACATAACAGTAGAAAGTCTTTTTTTGTCTTTTTTCACAAGTTCCCATGGAGCCATTCTGTCGATGTATTTATTCAACAAGCCTATTACTTCCCATATAGAAATAAGTGCTCTGTGAAACATAAAGTCTTTCATGAAATTTTCATATTCTTCTATGCAGGCTAAAGCCTTTTCTTTGATATCTTTATCTTCATCTGTGATGTCGTAGCATACAGGAGGTTCACCAGATAGGTATTTCTCTGCCATAGTAAGACTTCTTCTAAACAGATTTCCAAGATCATTTGCAAGATCAGCATTTATTCTGTTTATAAGAGCTTCTTCGCTAAAAGTGCTGTCCAAGCCAAAAACCATCTCCCTCATAAGAAAGTATCTAAATGCATCTAAGCCATACTTTTCTACAATATCTAAGGGTCTTACAATATTTCCCAAGCTCTTAGACATCTTAGCTTCTTCCACATTCCAGTATCCATGAACATTCAGGTGCTTGTAAGGCTCTATTTCTGCTGCCTTAAGCATACATGGCCAATAAATTGCATGTGGTTTTAGTATGTCTTTTGCGATTATATGGTTAGCATAGGGCCAGAATATCTTAAATCTTTCTCCTTCAGGATAACCCAGACCAGAAAGATAATTTACCAGCGCATCAAACCAGACATATGTAACAAAGTTTTCATCAAATGGAAGAGGAATTCCCCAAGAAAGTCTTTTCTTTGGTCTTGAGATGCAAAGGTCTTCTAAGGGCTCTTTTAAGAAAGATAATACCTCATTTCTGTATCTTTCAGGTCTGATAAAATCAGGATGTTTTTCTATGTATTCAATAAGCCAGTCTTGATACTTGCTCATTCTAAAAAAATAGTTCTCTTCTTTTATGACCTCTGGCTCTGTTTTATGATCAGGACATTTTCCATCCACAAGTTCCCTTTTTGTGTAAAATCTTTCACATCCAACGCAATAAAGCCCTTCATACTGTCCAAAGTATATGTCCCCTTTTTCATATATCTTATTTAAGATAAACTGAACCGTTTTTATATGCTCAGCATCAGTTGTTCTTATAAAATGATCATAAGATATATTCAGTTTTGGCCAAAGGTTTCTAAAAAGAGAGCTTATTTCATCAACATATTCCTTTGGGGATTTTCCTGCTTTTTGTGCTGACTTTACTATCTTTTCTCCATGTTCATCTGTTCCAGTTAAAAAGAATGTTTTATATCCAGAAATTACATGAAACCTTTTATAAACATCTGCCACAATGGTAGAGTAAGCATGTCCAAGATGTGGCTCTGCATTTACATAATAGATCGGTGTAGTTATATAGATAACCTTTTGACTATCTCTTCCCTTCATTTTCATTTACCTCTTTTACATCTTCTATTTTTATTTCCATACTCTCTCCAGAATCAAATACTACTGTGAGAGTGTCTCTCAGTATGTTATATCTGAGGATTTTACCCACTCCATATATAGTTTTTACTTTTTTCCCTACTTCAGGAAGATCTCCTTTACTCTCTTCATAAAAGTCATATTCAAAAGCAAGACAACACATAAGCCTTCCACATGCTCCTGAGATCTTATTTGGATTTAAGGGTATATCTTGTATCTTTGCCATCTTTATAGTTACTGGAGTAAAATCTTTTAAAAAGGTAGCGCAACACAAAGGCCTTCCACATGGTCCTATTCCTCCTATCATACTTGCCTCTTGTCTTACACCAATCTGCCTTAGCTCTATCCTTGTTCTGAACTTTGATACAAGATCTTTTAATAATGCTCTAAAATCTACTCTTCCGTCAGCAGTAAAATATATAATCACTTTGTTTTCGCTAAAAGGTTTTTCTACATCTACAAGATTCATGGGAAGTTTGTGAAATGCGATTCTTTCTAAGCAGTAACTCTTTACACTCTTTTCAAATCTTATATCACTTTTTAATCTCTCTATATCCTCTTGATTAGCACGCCTTATTATTCTGGCTCCTACTTTGACATCAGGAGAAAGTTTGGTTGGTCCTGTAATAACTTCTCCTATAAGTGTCTCTCCTTGCGGTCCTTCTAAGACAACCTTTGTGCCTTTTCTTACACGAACAGGACCTGTCTCAACAGGATACAATTTGGCTCTATGCCTTATTGCTACTCCCACTATTCTAAGTTTTTTTTTCTTTTCCTTCTTTTCTTTAAAAGCGTGCCTCTTAGCAGACATCTCTACTTCTCCTTGACTTAAGATATATTGCCAATTTATTATTCTTTTGTCTATTTCTTTTCTGGAGATGGTCATGATGAGCAAAGTAGAGATCCTTTTACAAAAAGGAGTAAAAATCTTATCTCCTGAATCTGTGGAAATAGGTGAAGAAGTAAATCCAGAGAATATAGAAAAGGGAGTAATCATACATGCTGGTTGCAGAATATATGGAAAGGATACTTTTATAAAAGAAGGAACAGAGCTTGGTTCTGAAGCACCTGTAACTATATATAATTGTCAGATCGGAAAAAATGTCAATCTAAAAGGTGGCGTTTTTTATGAATCCACTTTTTTAGATGGAGTAAGTATTGGTTTTGGCGCTCAGATAAGAGAAGGATGTCTTTTGGAAGAAGAGGCAAGATGTGCTCATGTTGTCGGACTTAAACAGACCATACTTTTCCCATATGTGACATTGGGAAGTCTTATTAACTTCTGTGATCTCCTTATGGCTGGAGGCACTGACAGGAAAAACCACAGTGAAGTGGGCAGCTCTTATATTCATTTCAATTATACACCAAATCAAGATAAAGCAACAGCTTCTCTAATAGGTGATGTGCCAAGAGGTGTTATGCTAAAAGAACCTCCTATATTTTTGGGTGGACAAGGTGGGATAATAGGTCCTGTAAGAATAGGATATGGCGTGGTAGTTGCAGCAGGGACTATAGTAAGAAAAGATCTGCTTGAAGAAAATACCCTTTTTATTGACTATCCAGCTCGTGTAAGCAAAAAGATGCCTTTTCATAAAGGACTCTATAATAACCCCAAGAGGATATTTAAATTGAACGCATCCTACATAGCCAACTTGATTGCTTTAAGAGCATGGTATCTGAATGTGAGATCTATGTTCTTAGATAAAGTTCTTTTAAATGGAGCTGTAGCAAAGATAGATATGGGAATAAATGAAAGGATAAAAAGACTAAGAGAAGTTGCATATAATATGCCAAGCTCAATTGAGCTGTATAAAAAGATAAAAGGGCATGAGGATGGAATAATAGAGTGGAAAGAAAGATTCTATAAAAGATGGGGGCAAATTGAAGAGCTTTTTTTAAAAGAAAGAGAAAATCATGGTGATCCTAAAAAAAGAGAAGCTTTCTTAAATGCCTTGAAAGATTCAGTCAAAAAAAATGGAAATTCTTATATTCCTGCCATAAAAGGAGTTGATCATCAAAGTGCAAAAAAAGGCACTTGCTGGCTTCAGGAAATAGTGGATGAGGTGGTAAAAAAAGCTGAAAAAATAGTGTCATGAAAGATTGGTTTGTTCAAAGCCTTGGAGCTTTATTTTTGTGGGGACTGTGGAGCTTTATTCCAAAAATTTCTATAAGATACATTGATCCAAAAACCGCTTTTATATTTGAGATACTTGGAGCTTTTTTTGTGGCATTTTATGTTCTTGTTTCCATTGATTTTAACCTAAGTTTTTCTCTCTTAGGAATAGCACTTTCGATAATAACTGGCATAGTTGGCTCTATTGGAGTGATCTTCTTTTTAAATGCTATCTCAAAAGGTCCTGTTTCTCTTGTTACAGTTATTTCAAGTCTTTATCCTGCTATAACTCTTGTGCTGGCTTTTGTATTTTTAAATGAGTCTGTATCTCTTAAACAACTTGTAGGTATAGCACTCGGAGTATTTGCAATAGCTTTAATTGTCTCTTAAAAGGAGGTTTGATTATGCCACAGCTTTTTGGAACTGATGGAATAAGAGGAATAGCCAATAAGTTTCCTGTTACTGCAGAGATGGGGCTTTATCTTGGAAAGGCAATGGCAAAATACTTAGGAGATAATGCTTTTCTGATTACTGGAAGAGATACAAGAATTTCAGGACCTATGCTTGAATATGCAGTTATGTCTGGGATTATGTCTTTTGGAGGAGATGTGTCATCAGCAGGAATTATTCCTACTCCTGGACTCGCATATCTTATAAGGAGATTTGATGCTGATGGAGGCATAATGATTTCTGCATCTCATAATCCCTTTGAGTATAATGGCTTTAAACCTTTTATAAAGGGTGGGGAAAAGCTTTCAGAGGAGCAAGAAGAGCAGATAGAAGAGCTTATAAAAGAGATTTCAAACAACAAATCCAAAGAAGGAGAAATCGGACAGCTAAAAGAATTAAAAGAAGATCCTTTAAAGTGCTATAAAGAGTTTTTGCTCAGCATTCTTCCAAAAGACATATCTTTTAACGATATGAAGATAGTGATTGACTGTGCAAACGGCGCTACATACAAGATAGCCCCTTCTGTTTTTAAAGAACTTGGAGTAGAAACACAAGTGATATGTGCTGAGCCTGATGGAAAGAATATCAATGAAAGATGTGGAGCAGTCTATCCTGAGAGATTAAAAGAAGAGGTCTTAAAAAGAGGAGCAGATGTGGGCTTTGCTTTTGATGGAGATGGAGACAGAGTTGTGGCTGTGGATAATACTGGTAACATACTTACTGGAGATCAGCTTATTGCCATATTTGCTAAGATGTTGATTCAGACAAAGGAGTTAGAAAATCCTGTGGTTGTTACAACTGTGATGAGCAATATGGGATTGAGCAAAGCTCTGAATGAGATGGGCATAACTCATATAACCACAAAGGTGGGTGACAGAAATGTGGTAAAAGAGATGAAAAGATGTGGCGCAATATTAGGTGGAGAGGAATCAGGTCATATAGTATTTTTAAATCATCATACCACAGGAGATGGTATCCTTTCAGCGCTTAAGCTTCTTTCTGCTATAAAGATATTGGATTCTTCATTGCATGAACTTTCAAATATCATGCACATCTTTCCCCAAGTCCTGATAAATGTTGGTGTGAAAGAAAAGAAGGAATTTTCAGAGATTCCACAGATAAGAAATGTGATAGAAGAGGTAGAAAATGCCATTTCTGGAAAAGGAAGACTTTTGCTTAGATATTCAGGCACAGAACCTGTATGCAGAATAATGATAGAAGGAGAAGATAAAGAAGAGATTTCAAAATATGCTCAAAAACTTGCATCTGTAATAAAAGAAAAGCTTGGCTAAGCACTAAAGCATGTGTTTTTTATCTTTCTTATAAGCTCAGAGCTGGAGCTTTTCTGAGAAAAAGGAATTAATACTACTTTTCCGCCATATCTTTCTACAATTTCTCTTCCTACCACATCTTTTAAAGCATAATCTTCACCTTTTGTCAGCACATCTGGCTTTATATTTTCTAAAAGCATTTCAAGTTCATCTGTAGAAAAGATCACTACAAAGTCAACACAGTCCAAAGAAGAGATAATCTGAGCCCTTTCAAACTGAGTAAGAATCGGTCTTCCAGCCCCCTTTATCCTTTTTACTGAATCATCATCATCTAAGGCTACTATAAGGATGTCTCCTAAGCTTTTTGACTCTCTAAGCAGGTGAATATGTCCTGGATGTATAAGATCAAAACAGCCATTAGTAAAGACAATTCTTCGTCCCTGCCTTTTAAGTTGCGTAACCTTCTGAATAAGCTCTGAGGTGGTAAGCACTTTGCGAATCTTACCCGATCCTTCTAAGAAAAGAGCATCCAAAAGCTCTTCTTTTAACACAGCTGCAGTGCCAAGTTTTCCCACAGCTATCCCACCAGCTATATTTGCCAGATATGCGGATTCATAATAGCTAAGTCCTGCTGCCAGAGAAAGAGATATGCAAGAGATTACTGTATCACCTGCTCCTGATACATCATATACTTCTTTTGCAGAAGCTGGAATAAAAGAATAGTTTCTGTCTTTTTCAATAAGAAAAATTCCATCCTTTCCCAATGTTATAAATACAACTTTAAGAGCTAATTCATCTAAGAACTTCTTTCCTGCCTTTATTATATCTTTTTGACCTGATGCCTGAATCGCCTCTTTTCTGTTAGGAGTAATGGCAGTTACTCCTCTGTATTTTGTAAAATCTTTTCCTTTTGGATCTACTATAATAATCTTTTGATGAGATCCTCTTAAAATAGAAGAAATTATCTTTTCTGTTACAACACCTTTTGCATAATCCGATATAACAACAGCATCAATTTTTTCTATGTTAGCTAAGGCAAAGTCTATGATCTTTTTTTCTATTTCAAAAGAGATCTTTTCCCTTGATTCTTGATCAAGTCTTATTACATGTTGATTGTTGGCTATAATTCTGGTCTTTTTTGTGGTGGGTCTTAGAGAGTCTATAAAGATACCATCAGCAGGTATCCCTTTTTCTTTGAGTTTTTCTATAAAAATGCTGCCACTTTCATCATCTCCTATCACACCTGCAAGAAATACTTTTGCTCCAAGACTTACAATATTGTTTGCTACATTTGCCGCTCCTCCAAGTGTTTCTGATTTATCCTTAATATCAACAACTTGCACAGGTGCTTCAGGAGAAATCCTTTCTACTTCTCCATACAGATATTCATCTAAGATAAGGTCTCCTATCACTAAGATAGAAAGATCCTTAAATCTTAAAACAGAATTGTAAAGTCTATACACATCCACAGAAGCCATAGCTAATTATCGCGATAGCTTAAGCAGAAATGGCTTAGTGCTAAATTGCTACTTAAATACCTTGCAGAAATAAAAAGCAAGATTATGCCCAAAATAAACTTTATTATTTTTTCTGGAACATGTCTCTGAAATGAAGAACCCACATATATGCCAATTAAGCCACCTATTCCAAACAAAAGACCAAGTTGCCAATCAGGATATGCATTGACCCCAGTTTTATAAGACATAGCAGCATATATACATGCTCCCAAGATAGAGTTTATCCATGTAGAAAAAAGAGCTGCTCCAGATACAAGATAGACTGGAAGCTCTAAGACAGACATGCAAAAAGGAGCTAATATAGCTCCGCCTCCAATTCCATAAATAGATCCTACAATACCGACTATGAAAGAGACAATGCCAAGAAATAGTGTTGAAAATTCATATCTTAAACCTGTCACATATATTTCAGATCTAAAAAAGCCTATCTTTTCTCTTAAGATAGAAACCTCTAAGTTACGCTTTTTTACATCATTATTAAATGAACTTTGAATTGTTCTAAGTCCCAAAAGCCCAAGCACAACTCCTGCAAATATCTTAAATCTGACAGGATCAGGAAGATATGAAACTCTTATGTGATATCCGATAAATATTCCTGGAATAGTGCCAGCTAAGATAATCCAGAATAAAGACCAACACATCTGTTTTTTCTTTATATGCTTATATATCCCTGATGGAATAGAGACTATGTTGTAAATAAAATTGGTAGCACTTACTCCTGGTGTAGTATATCCCAAGATACTCACCTGAAATGGTAAAAGTATAAAAGCTCCAGAAACCCCTCCCATAGAAACAATAGATGAAATGATAAACATAACAAGTGGAGGAAGAAAGATGTAAGTTTTTACGCCAGATATAGGAAAATAATGAATCAGATATTCCATAAATGTCTCCAACCATTAGCAGGGACAGCAAGACTTAGGTATCTGTCTCCTTCAGAGAACATAACTTTCTTATCCACCATCATCTTTAAAAATGGAACAAGCTTGAGTGAATCAAGAGATGGAAATTGCAAAAGGATTTCTGATATGCTTCTGTTTCTTTCACAAAACAGATATATCCTTCGGGAAAGTCCTTTAAGCTTGTGCACAATTGTCTTTTGCTTAGATATCCTGTGTCTTATAATCAAAAAATCTCCTCCATCTTGATAAGAGAGTATAGGCTCACTTTTAGGAACACTGTGAAGCTCATCATAAAATCTTTTCCACTCTTTTATTTTCTCCTGCACTGGCTTCCAGAGTCTTTTCTGCTCTCTTATTTGCCCCTTATATCCCTGAATCATAAAAACAGCTCTGTCTACTATCCCCTGAGGAAATATGCATGAATAATTAGAGTGATTTCCAGATATTTTTATTCCAAATTTTTTAGGATTTCTCCATACATAAGAGCAATAACCGAGCCAAAAAGGTATTCCTTTTAGAGGAGAGAAAGGAAATACAAAGTCCAGATTCCTCATTGTCTCTTCTACATCCTTTTCATCACTTCCTGGAAATTGGAGTATCATATTTCCAACAAGCTTTGGCATTCCATCTGCCTCGCAATTT
>Ga0256842_1003551_pt1 | contig 10288 bp, 9 predicted proteins | sample 4559240metaG_FD_185973 | JGI IMG/M metagenome (GOLD analysis project Ga0256842, IMG submission 185973) | Hydrothermal vent microbial communities from Guaymas Basin, Mexico - 4559-240 | ecosystem: Environmental > Aquatic > Marine > Hydrothermal vents | place: Mexico: Guaymas Basin | collected...
TGTTTTGACTTCTTCGTTTTTTTAGGCCGAACCTTCATTTGCCGGGTCAACGGAACTTTGTGCTTCGGGATAAACCCGGTCTCGACTTCGCGGACCAGAGTTTGCCGGATCAGGGTTTCAATTGCACTGAGTAACTTGACCTCATCGGCACTGACCAGCGAGATCCCTTCACCTTGTGAACTGGCGCGACCGGTTCGTCCAATCCGGTGAATGTAATCTCCGGGGATTTTGGGAAGATCAAAATTAATCACGTGTGGCAGTTCATTGATGTCAAGACCGCGTGCGGCAATGTCGGTAGCGACCAGTATCCGGGTTTTGTTCGCTTTGAAGTCGGCAATGGCACGGCTTCGCAGCCCCTGACTTTTATCCCCATGGATTGCTACGGCAGAAATATTTTCGCTTTTCAGGTGCCGTACCAATTGATCCACGCCATTTTTGGTGCGGGCAAAAACCAACACTTGGGACCAATCTCTACTGCGGATCAAGTGGCTGAGGAGAGCCGCTTTTTTACTTTTGTCGACCTCGTAGACCCATTGTTTGACACTTTTTGCCGCTGAGTTGCGCGAGTTGACCTCGATTCTCACTGGGGTTCTCAGCAGACCACTGGTGAGCTTACGGATATCGTCAGAAAAGGTTGCCGAGAAGAGCAAATTCTGCCGCTTGTTCGGCAGCAAAGCAAGGATTTTGCCGATTTCATCGCTGAAGCCCATATCGAGCATTCGATCGGCTTCATCCAATACCAGTATTTTTAGCTGCGAAAATTTCACCGCATTCTTCTCGAACAGGTCAAGTAACCGCCCCGGTGTCGCGACCAGCACATCAACCCCGCTACGGAGTTTCATCATCTGCGGATTAATTTTGACTCCACCGTAGACAACACACGACGTCAATGGCAGGTGTTTGCCGTAGGTGGCAACACTCTCGGCAATTTGCATCGCCAGTTCACGGGTCGGCGTCAGGATCAAAGTGCGGATATGATTTGCTTTAACTTTGTTGCCGTTGTCGAGTTTTTGCAGCATCGGCAGGGTGAAACTGGCTGTCTTCCCGGTACCGGTCTGTGCTGCTGCCATGACATCTCTGCCGGAGAGAACTACCGGGATCGCTTTGGTCTGGATCGGCGTGGGGGTGGTGTAGCCGATTTCATCAAGTGTGCGAAGTAAGGTTTTTGATAGCCCAAGGCTTGAAAATGTCATCATGCGATGTTTTGACTCTATGGTTAACGGTTCAAACGACGGTAGACTTGGTGGAAGTGTACGATGTGGCAGCCATTTTGTCTCTCTTTAGATTCAGTCAACAAAAAAGGAGACCACCTTGCGGCGATCTCCTTTGATATTTTTTGGTTGCGGGAGAGGGATTTGAACCCCCGACCTTCGGGTTATGAGCCCGACGAGCTACCAGACTGCTCCATCCCGCGACAACGGTTGCCGACAGTAGCCGAATTGGGTGTGGCGGTCAACCTGTTTTTTACTTTTCTTTCCTCACGATATTGTGCAGGCGGTGTTATTGGTGTAAAACCAACGTTTGGTGTTGTCATTCCTCCTCCCTCAGGGAGAAGGTGGCTGCAAGCCGGATGAGGGGGGTTGTGGCAAGAACCGAAATACTGGTAGTTCTTCCCCTCACCCTGACCCTCTCCTCCGAGGAGAGGGAACACTTTTTGTTTTTTGACTGGATGACTAGATGCAGGAAACAATCGAGCTTGAACAGGCTCTGGAACAGCAGCGCAAAGGGACCTTAATTATCGATGTGCGGACTCCGGCGGAGTTTGCCGAGACGACGATCCCTGGTGCGGTGAACCTCCCGATCTTCAGTAATGAAGAGCGGATCGAAGTTGGTACAGTGTTCAAGCAGCAGGGAAAGAAGGATGCTCGCAAGCTGGGGGTGCGACTGGTTGCACCGAAAATTCCTCAATTGATGGATCAGGTCGAAGAATTACGGAAAGGGCATCCCGGCCCGGTGATTGTCTTTTGCTGGCGTGGTGGAATGCGCTCGCTGGCTATGACATCGTTTATGAACCTGGCGGGAATTCCGGCCAGGCAACTGCTGGGTGGTCACAAAGGCTTCCGGCGTAAGGTTCTCGATTATTTTGAGCAACAGCAATGGCCACCGGTTTTTGTTTTGCGGGGATTGACGGGAACCGGGAAAACCCGAGTGCTGCAACAGCTGACCGAGATGGGCTACCCGGTTGTCGATCTCGAAGGGTTGGCAAATCACCGGGGCAGTGCCTTTGGTGCGTTAGGGCTGGAGCCGCAACCGTCACAGAAGCAGTTTGAAGCCCTTCTCTGGGCGCGGCTGGATGAGTTGCGGGAGAGCCCGTATCTGGTCACCGAAGGAGAAAGTCTCCATATCGGCCGTGTCATTGTCCCAAAATCTTTTCACCGGGCGATGCAGACCCAGACCAGCTTATGGATTACGGCATCCCTTGATGTGCGGACACAAATCATTCTTGAAGACTACCCCGCTCTCGATCAGCTGAAAGCGCAGTTTGAAAAACCAATTAACGCTCTCAAAGAGCGACTGGGTGGCAAAGTTGTTACTGAATTTCTCGAGCTGCTCGACAGTGGCCAGTGGGGTAAGCTGGTCCGGGAGCTGATGGTTCGCTACTACGATCCCCTTTACATGCATACCCTGCCGGAGCGACGGGTCGAGATTGAGCTGGAGACAGTTGAGGCAGCGACAAAAGAAGTTGCTGCTGCATTGGATAAGTTGGTTAAATCGTATTCTGGGGACACGTAACAAAGTACATGTCCCCAGAATACTTACTTTTTAGGAATTTAATATGAAAATAACCGTCAAAAAGGGCAACGCTTTAAAACAAAAATCCCCCTGTCTGGTTCTGGGTCTCTTCAGCGGAAAGCTGAAATCAGAACAACTGACCCAACTCGATCAGCAGGTTGCCGGAACTTTCAACCGGGCAACGCGGAGCAAAGAGTTCACTGGTGCAAAAGGAGAATTTCTCCTTCTTCACGGTGGATCAGAAACCGTTGCCGAGCGAATTCTCCTTGTTGGTTTAGGCAAAGAAGCCGATTTTTCTCTGCGGGCACTCCGTCAGGTCACCAGTAGTACTGCCCAATATCTGGCCAAAAAACAGCTCGGCAGTTTTCTGTTGGATTTTCCACAAATTCCCCTGAAAAAAACCGACCTTGCTGAGAGGGTTCAGACCATTGCTGAAGGCTTGTTGCTGGCTGATTATCACTACGACCGTTATCTGCCAAAAGATAAGCCGGGTCAGCCTGCTGCTCTTGCTCAGGTTGGACTGCTGATTGCTGACGGCAATCCTGCTGCTGCAAAAGAGGCAATTGCCGCTGCCGAAGCAATCACTGGCGGGGTCTGTTTCGCTCGTGATCTGGTCAACGCACCGGGTAATCTGAAATCTCCTGAATATTTGGCAATGCAGGCGGTCGCAATGGCAGAGCAAGTGGGGATCACAGCAAAGCTGCTTGATCGGCGTGAGCTGGAGCGGCAGGGTTTTGGTGCTATGCTCGGTGTCGCACAGGGCAGTGAGCGTGATCCGTATCTGATCGTGCTGGAATATCGCGGTGGCAGTGAAAATGAACAGCCGATCGCGCTGGTAGGTAAGGGGGTTGTTTTTGATTCGGGTGGTATTTCGCTGAAACCGGGCGAAAAAATGGATGAAATGAAGATGGATATGGGGGGAGCGGCTGCTGTTCTGGGGACGCTGCAGGCGGCGGCACAACTGAAGCTCCCGGTCAATCTGCTTGGGGTGGTTCCGGCGGTCGAAAATATGCCTTCGGGAACGGCAATTCGTCCCGGCGATATCCTCACCTCACTGTCGGGAAAGACCATCGAAGTTCTCAATACCGATGCCGAAGGGCGGTTGATTCTTGCCGATGCACTGACTTATGTCGCGCGTTACAATCCGCGCTATGTGATCGATCTGGCGACCTTGACGGGGGCCTGCATTATCGCCTTAGGCAATCAGGCAGCAGCCGTTCTCGGTAACCACGACGGCCTGATCCGTCAATTGCTGAAAGCCGGGGAGCGCAGTGGTGAGCGGCTTTGGCAACTACCCCTGTGGGAAGAGTACGTTGGGCAGATCAAGAGCGATTTTGCCGATGTGAAAAATACCGGCGGTCGCGCTGCTGGAACAATCACTGCTGCTGCGTTTCTGCAAGCTTTCGCTGCCCAGTATAAATGGGCTCATCTCGATATTGCAGGAATGGCGTGGGCAGAGCAGGGAAAGGCGGGACAACCCAAAGGGGGCACCGGATTTGGCGTGCGGATGTTGATCAACTATCTACGAGATCAAAAGTGATAAACGAAATCAATGTTGCTCCCTTCTCCTTCGGGGAAAGGGGACTTTTCATAGTGCATAGGTGTTCAATCGGTCTAATACCAATTAGTCGTTGTTCTTAGAGTGCTTGCATTGTGGTGTTTGACGCAGAAGAAAATAACCGATCAGTGCCGAGAACAGTGATCCGATTAATATGCCCAGCCGCGCAGCTGCACCAACTTCATATGAAACTCCTACGAGGGCAAGGGTCGATATAAACAAACTCATAGTGAACCCAATGCCACAGAGGGCCGCCATGCCGTAGAATGCCCTCCAATTAACATCACTTGGAAGCTGGGCGATTTTCAATTTTACGGCAGCCCATGAAAATCCAATAATTCCGAGTGGTTTTCCGACAAAAAGGCCGATGGAAATTCCTAATGGAAGTGGGGCCATCAGAGCCATAGGTGTCATTCCGACAAATGAAATGCCAGCATTGGCAAAGGCAAAGATGGGGAGAATAGCGAAAGCAACCCAGGGGTGTAAGTTGTGCTCAAGATCTTGTGCGGGTGAATGACCCGGTTGTCCTTTGGTGGTGAGTGGGATGGTAAAAGCAAGAATAACACCGGCCAAGGTAGCATGGACCCCAGATTTGAGGACACAGATCCAAAAAAACACGCCGACCACCATATAGGCTGCGATTCGAGTGACTCCAAATCGATTCATGATGATGAGGGCAATAATTGCTCCGGTGGCAAGTAGTAATGATGTTATCGCAAGTTGATTAGTGTAGAAAAGGGCAATAATGACGATAGCAGCTAGATCGTCTATGATGGCGAGTGTTAGCAGGAATAGTTTGAGGGCCTGGGGAACGCGGTCGCCGAGGAGAGCCATAACACCTAATGCAAAAGCGATGTCGGTCGCGGTCGGAATTGCCCAACCCTTTATGGCCGTTGCATCGGACCAATTAAACCAGACATAAATTAGTGCCGGAACAACCATTCCACCGATGGCAGCAACCCCCGGAAGAGCAACTTGTGGGATACTTGAAAGTTCTCCCACTAGAACTTCGCGCTTGACCTCCAACCCAACCAGCAAGAAGAAGATGGCCATCAATCCATCGTTGATCCACAGCAATAATGGTTTAGCGAGGACAAATGCCCCGATGTGGACGGCAACGTGTGTGTCGAGAAACACCCCATAAAGTGATGATAGAGGGGTATTGGCGCAAATCAATGCTAGAACCATGGAGCCGATCAGCAAAAGCCCACTGGCGGATTCAAGTTTTAAAAAATCACGGATTGTTTGAATGGGCATAGTTTTTTCTTCCTGTACAAGTTCTGGTAGAAATTACAAATTACCCCGCTAAGCGCATTTTGATATTTCTAATAAGTTGTTCAATATCATAGTTGGCAGCAAACGCCGCTTCTACCGCTTTAAGACCCGCCGCAACAATGATACCCGTACACACGAGCCCAATGAGTACTATGAGGATAGCAGCACATTTTGAAAGTCGTTTTTGCGGACGGAAATCTCCATATCCTACGGTGGTTGCCGTTATAAATGTATAGTAGATTGAATCGAGTAGCGACCAATTTTCCATGCGACCAACAGCATATCCAAGAATTGCTATCACCGTAAACATGAACAAAAGTAGTGGACCGATAAGGTATAATGTGATGGCAAAAACTTCTACAAATGTGAAAGTAAATTCCATGACGTCCTGTTCCCGGCTGTTTTCAATTGAACCATTAAATTTTCACTCTAAAGAATACCACAATGTGCACGAGTGACAATTTTGTTCCACAAAATTGAAAACCAGGACATCTGTCATGTCCTAGTCTCAAAATCTCAAAAAGCAGTTTTCCTTGAAGCTGGAAAAGAAACAAAATTTTTCCTGCGAGCAGATGCCGGAACTAAAGAATTGAATGTTAAAGAAGCTGCTGAATATATCTCAGATCATTGGTAGAAAAAATAATTGGTCAATTTACCGTCTTTTTGGCGGAAGCTTCGGTCGGCTGCCTCCCGGTGGATTTATCCCTGGTGGTCTTGTTGGGCGTTCCGGTTTTCTGTCGGGCAAATCAATAATAACTGTCGTATCATTACCGTATCCCCAGTACGGATATGGATCGTAGTATCCTTCGTAATAGATCGTCGAATGGGTTGCTCCAGAGCAACCTGTCAACATGAGAATAGCTCCGGTTACAACGATAAATGTTAACCTTTTGTAAGTGCTCATTATTTTTTATTCCCCTTCAAAGTATCGATTCCTGACCACTCTTGAATCATAAAAAGGGCTCCGGATGGATCAGCCAATAAGGCGACTTGATCAGCATAGTCTGGGTTTTCAGCTTCGATTATAATCTTGCCGCCCAGCTGTTTTGCCAAGACCGATATTGCTTGGACATCATTTACTTTGATAACCGGAACCCATCTTTGTTCCAGAGCCTGGTTAAACAGATTACGGATTCCAGCACGCCATTTATCCCCAGCTTTTAGAATTAAATAAGAGTCCAACTCTTCAACGGCGGAGTACTCTGCAAGTTCCTGGTAGAAATTGACAGAACTCTCCGGGTTGTTGGTCCACAGTTCATGCCAGAGCCAGAAGCCTTCTGCAATAGGCCCATCGCTTAGATCGCCATTTTTTGTATGAATCAAAGATAGTTGTGCCCCTTGTGGATCACTGACCAAAGCAACTCGTCCACGATCCAGTATGTTTTCTGGCCCCTTATGGATTTTGCCCCCATTTTTTAAAACGACACTTACCGCTTGATCGACATCGGAAACAGACAGGGATGAAATCCAGCGTGCAGCATGACGCTCAGGTGTCACTGGCTGAATATCTAGAATCCCGCCAATCCGCTTATCATTGAGCCTCACGATTGTATATCGACCACGTTGCTCAAATGTCCAACTGAATAGCGGACCATAAAAAGATTTGGCTGTTGCAACATCGCTGGTCACCAGATCATGCCAGACAAATTTACCAGGATGATAAGTGAGGGTTTTCTCTTCTAAAATATCAGGGGGCTGGATGAGAGAACAACCCGCCTGAAACATGATCAGGAGGCCACAGAGCCCGGAAAAAATGATAAGTCGCAATAGGGACAGGTTCTTGTTATTAATTTTTGGCATATATTTAATCTCACTCAATAAAATTAACAGACGCCTTCTTAAAAGTGTCTATGTTAGCTGTGTTGAAATGACTTAGAGCCCCCTATCTAACGTCTTTTGGACCTGCTTGATGGAGAAGGTCTGCCAATTTGTTGTTTTGACCTTCCCGTGCTTGGTTTTACATTTGTCTTTGTTCTGCTGGGTGTCGGTTTTGAGGTTGCTTTTTTCGAGGGGGTAGAAACTTTATCATTCTTATCCCTGCTTGCTGCACCAGCTTTCTCAGAGACCGGTTTCCAGTCTTTTTGAACCTGCTTGCCGGTTGTTTTTTTGTTTTCATTGGCCGTTGGTTTTTTGACATCATTCGCTTTAGGTTTGTTGCTCTCGGGGGTCTCTCTCTTCTTGTTTAATTCTTGTTTGTTTTTAATCCCACCATTCCTTTTAGAAAATGACTTATCTGGATTTTTGGCTCCGAAATCATTACGTCTCGATTTTTTTTGTAGCTCGATAGACGTTTTGCTTTTTCTCACGCTGGTATAGCTATATGAATTATTAACATTGATATGAACATTGACATTTGTTCTATAACGATGTCGAGGGTAGGGGTGCCACGGACGGTAGTAGGGGGGGTAATATCCCCAGTAAAATGGTGAATGCCATGGGTGATATAGCGGGCCCCAAAAAAATACAAAAATTACCGGGGGATGTACATAGACCGGTTCTACTATGTAGCCAGGGCCGTACATATAGACATCCCCAACGACTTGAACCTGAGTTTCATCCTTCCCTTTTTTTTCAACATCAATCGTTGCTACATCCTGATACTGATCTTTTCCAATAACTGCCTGAATGGTGACCAGGTGTGTATCGCCCTTGGACGTCTCTGTTACTCTGAGGTAATCAACTTCCCCATCTTCATTTAGGTCGAGATTCGAAATCTGAGTTTTTGGATCATTGAGCTTTTTTTCAAATTCTTCCAGATCTTTTGCCTCACCAAATACCGATGCCACAGCTTCCAGATCAAGATTGTCGCTAATATCAGAATCTTTGGCTTTGACGGTGGTGACATCTTCTGCGGACACATTGCTGCTGGCCATAAGCAATATCAATAGTAAAATTCCAAATAGTTTTTTCATTGTTTCTCCCATACTCAATTTATGATAGCTACTATTTATCCAGATGAATAAACTGTCTGGACAAAATAAAGTCAACTGTTTTTGTCAGAAATGGGAGGGAGAGTGATCTTTTATGGTCTGTATATGGTCAAATTAGAACGTGATATGACCTTTCGCTTGCTTGACATAAACTTGTAACTGTTGCTAAATTACCGCGTTTGGTTGGGTGTATATCCCCAACCAAATTTTTTCACTTTAAATCCCTGGTCAGGAGGGCAACCATTCTGCCGGGCGGAGATAAAATAAATGCGTTTTTCCGATTCATCCGCTGAAACCGACCTGCCCAAAGGGGTGCGTGATTTTCTTCCGCTGAAAGCTGCGAAAGTCGAGTATCTGCAACAGCAGTTACAGCAGGTTTATACCGCCTGGGGCTTCCGTCCGGTGATGACTCCGCAGCTCGAATTCCTCGATGTTCTTGAGCGGGGGCTGGGTGATGAGCTTCGTGACCGGATGTTCCGGTTCGATGATCGTCAGAGTGGCCGCATGTTGGCTTTCCCCCCCGATATGACTCCTCAGATTGCCCGAATCGCAGCAACTCGGATGAGTGAACTGCCGCTGCCATTGCGGTTGTGTTACAGCGGTCGGGTGTTACGCCATACTGAGCAGCAGGCAGGCAAAGATCGTGATATTTTTCAGTCGGGGGTGGAGCTGATCGGTCTCGACAGCCCTGAAGCCGATGCCGAAATGATCGCGATGGCAGTTGAAGCATTAGCAGCAGTCGGGGCTGAAGAGTTCACCATCGATATCGGTCAGGTTGAGTTCTTCCGCGGTGTCATGGATGGCTTGCCCCTTGATCCCCGCTTGGCTGGACAGGTTGCCGATTCCATTTTGCGTAAAGACAGTTCCGAACTCAAGCTGCTGCTTGAAAAGAGCGAGCTGAAAGACAGCACCTGTGAAGAGATTTTGTCATTGCCGCGTCTTTATGGCGGCCGGGAAGTTCTGGATCGTGCCGAGGCTTCGGTGAGTAATGAACGCTCCCGTAAGGCCCTCGACAGCCTGGCTCAGGTTCTCGACGTTCTTGATGTTTACGGTGTCCTCGATCATGTTACCCTCGACCTGGGTGAGCTGCGTGGATTGAATTATCATACCGGGATTACGTTTCAGGGGTTCCTTTCGGGGATCGGTCAGACGGTCTGCAGTGGCGGGCGTTATAATAATCTGACAGAAAAATACGATTTTTCTGCTCCAGCCACCGGATTTACGTTCAGTCTGTTACACTTATTATTTGCTCTCGATAAAGTTCTTGATCAGCAGGTGGCGCCAAGTTGTGATCTGTTGATTTTTTCGACGGGTGAAAACTTGCGGACAGCGCAGCAACTGGCGTGTAAACTGCGGAACCAAGGGTATTCTGTGGCGCGTGATATTATTAATCGTCCTCAGAGCGAAGCCCTTGAGTACGCCCGGCAGATGAATTATCGTTTCATGGCCGTGGTTGCCGGTGAAAATCAGGATGTTGAACTGATTTCTCTGGGTGATGGAGAGAGTCGATCCGTCTCGTGGCAGCAACTTGATCGGGATGATTTTTCTCTGTGATGTAATCATCTGTTTGGGGAACAACTATAAATTTTAACAGCCGATGACATCCGGTCGTCGGCGTAACATGGAGCAATATAGAGTTATGGCCAACGTAGTTATCGTCGGTGCCCAGTGGGGCGATGAAGGTAAGGGGAAAGTTGTCGATATTTATACGGAGTATTCTCAGCAGGTTGTCCGTTTTCAGGGGGGAAACAATGCCGGGCACACTCTGGTTGTCGGTAACGAAAAAACAGTT
>Ga0256842_1003552_pt1 | contig 10288 bp, 10 predicted proteins | sample 4559240metaG_FD_185973 | JGI IMG/M metagenome (GOLD analysis project Ga0256842, IMG submission 185973) | Hydrothermal vent microbial communities from Guaymas Basin, Mexico - 4559-240 | ecosystem: Environmental > Aquatic > Marine > Hydrothermal vents | place: Mexico: Guaymas Basin | collected...
TCTCGCCCCATATAATGATGGATTTCCATATCCAGTTCATAGATTTAGAGGTTTGATATATCTGAAGGAGTACCATGTGAGCCTAAGTCCGGGACAATTACAGAAAATAAACAAGCTCTATAAAACTATGGATTTTGACCTAACTCATGTTCATAGCATATACTCCCCTTTCTCAATTGCCGTAGCGAATCTCTCAAGAGGAATAAGAAATGTACCTGTAGTCGCTACAAATCACTCATTTTTTGGTGAGCCAAAAATGGGAGATATAATAAAACCTTTGTTACGTTATTATCTTAGGAGAATGGATGCATTTATAGCTGTTAGTACGCCAGTAGCTGAGGATACAAAGGAGCTTTTGGGAGAAAGTCTTGGGGATAGAGCTGTTGAAATAATACCCAATGGTATTGATGTGAGCTATTGGCGACCTGCAGATGATGAAGAAAGAGAAAATGCGAGAAATAAGTTAGGGATTAGAGATAATGAAATCGTTCTCTTGTATGTGGGGAGGATGGCAGAGAGAAAACAAGCCCACAGATTGCCTTTTGTAATTTCATCTGCTCTCAAGATGTCAGATATGGAAAAATACCGTGTTAGGGTTATAATGATTGGAAACGGTCCAATGAGAGATAAATTGGAGGAAAATCTTCGTATAACTAACATCATTGATAGAACAATTTTAATGGACTTCATACCGAGGAAGAGTCTCCGGGAGATTTACTGGGCGGCGGATGTTGTTTTAATGCCTGGCATGTTAGAGGCTTTTCCAATAGTCGGACTTGAAGCTTCTGCCACAGGAAAGCTTATTGTTGGAAGAAATGAAAGTGGTCTTTCTGACTTAATAATAGATGGCCAAACTGGCTTTCTCTCATATAGTGAAAAGGAACTCTCTGAGAAGCTTTCAATTGTGCTATCCCATACAGAACTTATACCAAAGATGGGAAAAGAAGCCAGAAAACGGGCTGAAAAAGAATTTGCTTGGGATGTCATATTAAAACGTCTGCTATCAGTTTATAAGAGTGCAATTAATCGAGCTGAGGGGTTCAATAACAGATATTTGGTATATAAGGCCTTCAGGAGGGTTGCAAATGATGATAATACTGAGTTTTGACGTTGAGCACGACTGCCCCCCTTATCTCACTACAACCAAAGGAATAGAGGAGGGATTACCGAGAATTCTTGATCTCCTTGCTGAAAAAAGGGTTAAGGCGACATTTTTCTTCACAGCCGAAATGGCGAGGCGCTTCCCCAATCTCGTTAGGAGAGTCATTGATGAGGGGCACGAGCTTGGAAGCCACAACTACAACCACGAGAGGCTTGACAGACTTTCAAAGGAAGGAGGGGAGAAAGCCATAAGGAAGTCATTGGAGATTCTGAGACAGTATAGCGAAGTAGTATCGTTCAGGGCACCCAATTTGCAGTTCCCGGATTATTACTACAGAGTTCTTGAAAAAAACGGGATTTTTGTGGACTCCTCAAAGGCCAGATATAAGGGTTACAGGAAGGGAGTGAAGTTTTTTGGAAATGTCCTTGAGGTTCCTGCTTCCACAACCTCTTCGGTTATAAGGCTCCCTTGGAGGCTTCAGAAGCTCATCCATAGCAGACTTTCTGAGCCCCGTGTTTATTTCGCCCATCCATGGGAGTTTGTGCGGATGCAGAAAGAAAAAATAAGATGGGACTGTAAGTTCAACACGGGGAGCAGGGCTCTTGAACTTCTTGGAGAGCTGATAGAGTACTACAAAAAGCAAAAAGCCCGCTTTTTCTTGATGAGGGAGTGTTATGAGAAATGGGAAAGCTTAATTAACAATCAAGAATTGGGATGGAAAGCCTAATTAACAACCTCTTCGATTCTTCTAACGTGAGAGGTAACATAGGAGATGGTTACCATGAGAGAAGTCATGTACTGGAGAGTGCAGAAAAGCCTAATCAACATCTCCAACAATTTAACCGTGAACTGTGAGAGGTGATGCTCATGAGAGAAGCTGTTAGGGGAAGTGCTGAGAGAGACATGAGAAGCCTATTCAGCAACTTCTTTAATCCCTCTGGCATAGGAGGGTGGTTACCATGAAAGAAGCTATGTACTGGGAAAGGGTTAAGGATAGCACTGTTAGATGCAGATTGTGCCCCCTTAACTGTATCATCAGTGAGGGAAAACGGGGTTCATGCAGAATAAGAAAGAACATTAGAGGAAAGCTTTACACACTTAATTATGGATTGGTTTCATCTATAGCATCAGATCCTGTGGAGAAAAAACCCCTCTTTCATTTCTGGCCGGGTTCGTGTGCTCTCTCCATAGGGACCGTTGGCTGTAATATGCACTGCAAGCACTGTCAGAACTGGGAGATAAGTCAGGCCGATGAGAAATTTCCATACCTCCAAAAAGCAACGCCTGAATCCATAGTTGCCATAGCAAAACGCTACGGCTGTGAGAGTATAGCATACACATACAATGAGCCCACCATATGGTATGAGTTTGTCCTTGATACAGCAAAGCTGGCCAGAGAGAAAGGGATAAATAATATCCTCGTTACAAATGGTTATATAAACGAGGAGCCTTTTAGGAAGCTTGCGCCTTACATTGATGCCATGAATATCGACATCAAGGCCTTTGATGATAAATTCTACATGAAAATAGCGGGTGTACCGGGAGGAGAGCCGAGCAGAAAAATTGCGGAGATTGCAAAGAAGGAGTTCGGCATTCATGTGGAGCTCACCTATCTCGTTATACCCACGCTCAACGACAGGGATGAGGAGTTCAGGACATTCGCGAGATGGGTGGTTGGAGAACTTGGAGATGATACTCCTGTCCACTTCTCCCGCTTTTTCCCGCATTACAAACTTGTTAGTCTCCCGCCGACTCCAATGGAGACCGTTGAGAGGGCATACAGGATAGCTAAGGAGGAGGGACTGAAGTTTGTTTATATTGGAAATGCGCCTGGACATTATGGGGAGAACACATACTGCCCTAGATGTGGAAAGCCTTTAATAGTAAGATGGGGCTTTGAAATTGAGGAATATCATATTAAGGATGGAAGGTGCGAATACTGCGGGGAGCCTATCCCTGTAGTTGGAACATATACAAAAAAGCGATATAAGGGGATATGGTGGTAAAATTAATATTAAAGATGGGGGATGTGAATACCGCGGAGAACTCATCTCTGTTAGAGGAACATGCACAAAGAAAAGATAAGGAATATGGTGGTAAAATTGGATGAAGTTGAGGTTATATTTTATATTGAAGCCATGGGGAATGAGAAGAAAGCCTTAGAAATGGCTATAAGAGAAACTGTAAAGTCTCTGGAGAAAGAAACCACGGTTAATGTGAAGCGTGTTGAAGCTGCTGAGGTCATTGAAAACAAAGAGGAGGATCTCCTTAAGTACTCCAGCATAATAGAGGCTGTTATAGCTGGACCATTTGAGAATGTGATTAAGGCCGTTCTTAAATACGCTCCAGCTGTTGTGGAATTATTGAAACCTAAAGTTCTCGAAATTAAAGCTGATGAACTCATGAAAATTATGGGTGAAATTTCATTTTTCATGTCAAAGCTAATGGATAAGTATGGGGGATTAGCAGCATATCCAAAACTTGATGATATACCTATGCCCAGAATAGGCTATGATGAGGAGGAGATAGAAGGGTTTATTTTAGATGACCGAAACATCCGTTACCGTTTTGTTATTGAGACCTTTGGCAAAGAACTGGAGGAAGTTAGAACCAATATGGCAAAGGCATTCTTTCTTGAGGGTTGCAGGATAAACAGCATTTTAGTACAGGAACAGGGTGAAGGTGAAGCGGAAGGGAATAAATATTTCTTGGTCGCAGCAGAACTGCTTTCAGATTTTGAAACCATGTTCCAGTTAAATGCAAAGTATTCTCCAGTTGCAATCTCAATAGTAGAGCCCGAACTTATCGATATAAATGCAAATGAGCTCCAAGGGGCTTTAACAGATTTAGCAGGCTTTGTCCATTCTCTCGTCCATAGACCCCTTCTAAAAAAGCTAAAAGAACAGGACACATTTAAATTCAAGCTGGAATAATATCGTCAAATGGCGAATTTGGTGTAGTCATTTAATTAAGCTTCCTTTCATTTTTACGGCAATAATCGAGCTTTTTTAATCGTTAGAAAGGGTCTGAAAGCGAAAAGTATATATACCCATACCTAATATTAAGGTATTGACAACACTGTTAGAAAGGGGTCTGACCCCAACAAATTCGGAGGTGTTGAAGAATGAAGGTGAAGAAGATCGCGGCCCTTGCAGTTGGTGCCGCAATGATAGGAGCAACTCTTGGTATGGCCAGTGCTGGTGGAACCCTTGTAAAGGATGACAGCGCTAATATTCCAAAAGACTTCTTTGTTAAAAATGGAGAGCCAAATGTTAAAATCGTAATTGGTACTCAGGCAGCTGCTCAGGATGTTGCAGGTGCTGCTGACATAGCTGTTGCACTTGGAAGCTTACTTTACACCGAGAAGGAGGTAACGGAAGCCACACTCAAAGACCTTTCAGTTGTTGTAAAGAAGGATGTAACCCACGTTGGAGACATACCGGTCTACTCAAACTACTACAAATACACTGATACAACTCCAACAGCTGAGAAATGGGAAGAACTAACGGAAAACTACTGGTACAACGGTGCTGCTTACAGCACAGACTACAGCGGATGGGTGAGCAACAACTTCCCATATGACCTTGCTACAGTATCACAACAGGCTGAGATTGATGTTGGTAAGAACTCATACAAAGTTGCATGGAATTTTGTTATCGACAAGATAAGATTTTTGGATGACAAAGGTAAAGAGTGGAACGTAAGCCATGACTATCCTCCAAGTAGTGGCAAGGTAATAATGGATATCCCCAAGAATGCCTTTAAGATTGTAATGCACTATGTTGTTTACAACTGGACAAAAACTGAAACTAAAACAGATGATGTTTGGGGTACCACTGAAACCAAGAGTGAATGGAAGCTCAGTGACATGAACCTTACCAGTGACGGCTACACTGCAAGTGATGTTGTAGTTGACGGCGTTGGAGTTGGTGATACAATTCAAGTTATTGACAAGAAATTCAATATAATCGATATTGGATCTGACAGTGATGGTGACTTTATCAAGGCAGGTGAAACAGCTGAAGCTTGGATACTCTCAAACAGCTCAAAGACCTTTGGCGACTACCAGGTTAGCATTGTCGATATTGACATGATAAGCAAAGAGATACTCGTTGAGGTTAAGAACCTCAAGACCGGCGAATCAGAGCAGAACGTTCTCTCAGATACAAGTGCAGATGTACCATTCCTCAACGACCAGGTTGAGATTACCGTAGAAGGAGTATTCACAGGTCTCAACATCCTCAAGGCCAAGCTCAAAGTAGTCTACAACATCCAGAAGATATACGATGGCGACAAGATAAGTGGATGGGTAGTTGACTGGACAGGTGTAAATGCCACAGCAAAGACCCTTAAGGGCGTTGTATTGGAGTATCCGAATGAAATTAAGGGCAGTGTCCTTAACATAAACACCCCATCACTTAAGTACAAGATAAGCTACAAAGTTGATAAGGAAACTAAAGATGTTGACGACGACGATGTAAATGAGCTTGCAGTTGATATATACCTCTCAGTCGATTATGCCGAGCCGAAGTATAAGTACTATGACCTCAGCGATGTCCTTGAGGACTACACAGTCGACCTCGGAAAGACCAAGGCCACCATCGAGGGCATCAAGACAGTCGAGATTGTCCCACCGGCCAGCCCAATAACTGAGCTCGATGTCAATGTCAAGCTCAGCGATGTCGACAGCAACTTAATCCTTGTCGGTGGCCCAGTTGTCAACAAGGTCACAGAGGCTCTTGCAGATGCTCTTGGAGTTCCAAAAGACTACAATGGCTGGAAGAGCGAGATTGGCGAGGGCAACGGTGTCATAGTCTATAAAGCAGAGTGTGGAGATATCAACGGATACGGTGTCGTACTCGTTGCAGGTACCGACAGGGATGGAACCCAGGTTGCAGCTGAGGCTCTTATGGCAAGAATTGCTGAGCTTGCCAAAGAGTGATTTCTCTTTTTCTTTCCTATTCTTGGAGGGATTCCATTGAAAAAGAGGACTTTTTATGCCATACTTGTGATATTTCTTTTGATTATGGCTTCTCTCTCGGTTGTAGTTTATGCATACAATAATTTTTCAAAGGTAATTAATCCTGAGAAAAAACCTCTTGCTGTAAAACCTGTTGGCGCGCCATATGGAGGCAAGCTGTATAAAATTGATTTTGAAAGTTATCTGACAGGTGATACTTTTATTGATCTCAACATGACACTCCGTTCATCATATGATAAAATCACAATCATAGTTGGAGACCCAAGTCTCAAGGGTTGCTCTGGAATGGAATGTGCGCTTAGAAAGAGGACTGCAATGGAGCTTGGTCTGATGATTGGAGCTATCTATGGGGTAAAACCCTATGTTGAAAATATCCAGAAAGGGGCAAATAACACGAGTGCTCTTTATAAAGCGGCATACGAGGCTATGAAAAATGTAAAATCGGATTACCTCAACATGAGACAGAAGATCGATATAGGTCTCGGTAGGATAGGAAATAAAAAGCACCTAGTGATAATCTTTCTCGGTCCTAAGGAGGGTGCCACAGAGAATAGGGTTTTCTGTCCCCGACAGGGAGTACTTGTAATTGAAGGAACAAGCGAAGATACTCTGTTTGTTGAAGTGCTCACCATCAAGCGGCTCATAGGTTCTGCCGTAAAGTGATCCTGCCACGATAAAGTGCTCTGTATCTTTCTTCTATTATGTCCAGAAATTCTTTTTCACTCTTGAATGGTCTCCTTGAGAGGATTCTAATTACATTTTTCTTCCCAATTCCTGGTAGGTGTCTTAGCACTTTCGAGCTTTCCTTGTTTATATCTACAGGTAAGGGTATTCCAGTGATACTTCTGAAGCCGTGTCCCACTATAAGAATGTCATAAAACCTGTTAAGCTCCACAGGTTTGGGCATGCCCACTATGAGGGGGTAGCTGCCTATCTGCCGCCCGTAGGTTAGACCATTATCATAAACTTCTGCCCGTACTTCCCTCAGAACAGTTCCAACTGGGACAAGCCTTTGAAGCATTGGGAAGTCTATCTCATGTCTTATCCTATATTTGTAGTGTTTTATGAGCTTCTTATGTTTCTCGATTTTGACTTTCTCTTTCATATACCACAAGGGAGTGCCCGGAAAGATCACAACCTGCCTTATATTTATCCTTCTCACCAAGAGACCATCATCAAGAAGCCTTTTAAGAAACTGGAAGGTTATCTCATAGCTTTTTTTGGTCTCCCCCAGGAGACCAAATAGTATATTTATACCCGGCAAAAGCCATGGCATACCGTTGTATCCCCTTTTTGCCCCGACCTCATTTAAAATTTTCACAGCCTCATAGGTTTCCTCTGCTGTTGCGTTCAAATTGTTCAGCTTTGCCACTTTAGGATCAGCACTCTCAAGGCCAAAAGCAACAACATTCCCGGGAGTGCCGTACTTTATGAGTGTCTTAGCAATTTGTGTGCTCTCCTCAGGATAGTTTGCTATAACAGCAGGATTTGCATTGTCAACATGGAGCGTCTTAAGCTTGGGTGCTACATTTCCAATACTCCTAAAGAGCTTTTCCAATGCCTCTGGATTGGGTATTGGAACCCTTCCGTTTGGTTTTGCCATGTATGAGAATATGCAGCTCTGCCTGCCGATTCGAAAGTGTCTAACTCCCAGACTGTAAAGAACCTCTATCTCCTTTACAATGTCTTCAATGGGCCTATTTTGAACAGTTCTATATCTTAAGGGTTCAGTGCAGAAGCTACATCCACCTATCCCCACAGCTTTGGGGCATCCTCTTTGAGTTTCAATCTCCACTATAACAAAATCGGGATAATCTGGGAACTGCTTAACGACTTCACCACCTAATAATGCATAATCTCTCAGCTCATCATATGTCCTGAAGCGGTGAGGATCGGCATCTCTAGGATTCGTGAGAAAGTCATAGAGAAATGCTTCGAGGTCTCCATAGGCAATGTAATCAAAAACCTGATTTGCAAGTGCAAGCTCCTTTGAACATATCTTTGTTCCTCCTTCATGAGCGGAGCCCATAAATGCCGGTCCACCGAGAATCTTAACACCGGCAAAGGGTTTCATGAATCTGGCAACCTCATCAACTTGAGAAGGTACAGCGGATAGGTATTTTCCCGGTGTATGCAAACCTCCTATGTATACTATCAAATCAGCCTTCTTCAGAATTTTCCGAGTCTCGAAAACATTTGGGGTCTTATTTTTTGTTTTTATTCCTTGCTCTCCCCCAAATGTGAAACGCAAATCGTCTATGGTGAGGTAAAAGATAGTGGCATCTTTTCTGGCCTTTTTGATTGCACCGTAAGCGTATCGGGGATATATTCCCAGATAGGGAGGCACACCAAGACCTGCAGGTTCATCAGTATATCCATCGATAATTGCAATGATCATGGTAGTTAATAAGGAATGGGCTTTAAAAATTCAGCGAAAGCATGCTGTTTAGTTATTTTGGTGGTGGTGATCATGAACTTAATAAATTTTCCAAGGGAGATTATCAAAAAACTTCTTAAGGTGAATCCCAATGAGATAATGTTCTGCTGGATTAATGCAGAACTTGAGGAAGCTGATATGAGATAAGCAGGGGAACTGAGGGCCTTCTTGATATGTACAAGAAAATGTTTCCTGGAGAAAACCGGCTTTGGTTCAATTGCCCTCTTTGGAGGTTGAATTGTCAGAAGAAAGGCTTGAAGACTGAAGGATTTATTTGAAATCCTGATGGAAAGGGAGAAAAGTGTAGCTGAAGTTTATACTTATCTTGCGGAGCATGTTGAAGATTCCAATGTCAGAGAAACCCTCAAAAAACTTGCAGAAATAGAAGAGGGGCATTACAGGAGACTCAAAGAAATTTATGACGGCATACTTCAACCAAACATAAATGAAGCGTTAAGTTAAGATGTTGTTATCTCTCAGAAAATTTTCTATTTCCTTAACCTCTAACGGACTGAGCTGAAAAACTCTTTTCTCAGAGTGGGGTATCTGCTTTAAATCTCTTAAATCCTTTTTAGTTAAGCCCAGCATATGGGAGGAATCCTTTAGAGCCCTACTGACTTTCTTTCTTCTATGCTGAAAAAGTGCCCTTACAAGGTTTTCATTTAACGTTATCTGCTCTTCTTCAGGTTTGGGTTCAATTATTATAACTGCTGAATCGACTTTTGGTTTTGGGTAAAATGCTCCCCTCCCAATTTTCTCAACCAACTTCACATAAGCCTTTGCTTGCACCATTAGAGAAAGACGGGAATAGTTTCTATCACCTGGCTTTGCCACCATTCGTTTGGCAAATTCCAGTTGATATATGAGAACAGCCCTTTTGAAGTCATGTCTCAGAAGTTTAAATGTTATTGGGGATGAGATTTGATATGGAAGGTTTGAAACTACTTTATCAAATTCAGGCAATTGTATCTTCAGGGCATCTCCATGAATCAGTTCAACATTCTCCCATGAATACTCCTTTCTGAGAATTTCAACAATTCTGGGATCCTTTTCAATTGCATAAACCCTCTTTGCCTTCTTGCTCAATTCATTAGTTAGGATACCAAGTCCTGGCCCGATTTCCAGAACATCTTCATTTTTCTTAATATCTGCTCTTTCTACTTCTCTCTTAACGATGTCCTCCACTATAAGGAAATTCTGACCAAGATTAGAGTCGGGCCGAAGGTTATATTTTGAAAGAAGATAAAAAAGGTGAGATCTCATTTTGATTCCCTGAAAAGTCGCCTTGAGCCGACAAAAAGACGATATTTATCCTTTCCTTCCAATTCGTCGAGGATTCTTTTTGATATCATCTTGACAGGATCGGGAAGCCCTTTTACTCTATGTTTTAAATCGTCGAAACTCTTGAATGGCTCTTTTTTTCTTTCATCAAGTATTTCCCACATATGTTTCTTGCCAATTCCCGGGAGAAGTTCAAGACTGTGAAGTCTATTTGTTATTGGGGGGGCTATGTTGAAGAACTGGATGAACCTCTTTTCGTTGTTTTTTACAATTTCTTCGATAATATACGGTAATTCGGCTTTTGCAGTGGCAGTGAGGTCATCATAATGAAGCTTCTTGTTTATCATAAACACTTTATCTCTTTCACCTTTTCCAATGAATATTCTCTCGTATAACATTAAATCCGTTTTCGGAGTAACCTCGAGGAGTGTAAAAGCTTTCTCACCAACAACTTGAGCAATTGGTTTCCCACTTTCTCTTCCAGTGT
>Ga0256842_1003553_pt1 | contig 10285 bp, 13 predicted proteins | sample 4559240metaG_FD_185973 | JGI IMG/M metagenome (GOLD analysis project Ga0256842, IMG submission 185973) | Hydrothermal vent microbial communities from Guaymas Basin, Mexico - 4559-240 | ecosystem: Environmental > Aquatic > Marine > Hydrothermal vents | place: Mexico: Guaymas Basin | collected...
TGGTAGCTCGTCGGGCTCATAACCCGAAGGTCGGAGGTTCAAATCCTCCTCCCGCAACCAATTCAAAGCCCTTTATATCGGGCTTAAATCATCTTTTTTATCGTCCTTAATACTTAAAAATATCTTATTTATAACATTTTTTGATATTTCAGGTTTAACAGTTATATATTTTTGAGTTATCTCTATATTTGTATGACCAAGAGCATAACTAATGTGTTCTATAGGTAAATTTAAAAAGTTAATAGAATAAGTGCCAATAAGATGCCTTATATCATGTAATCTAATATAAGGTAAATTATAATAATTTAAAAACCTTTTCCAAGCTTTTCTTAAATCCTTATATTTAGTATTAGTATTTGGATTAACAAAAATATATCCTTTCGGATATTTAGTATTTTGTTCGACACAGGCAATAAGATAATATTTATAAAGTCTTTTATAAAGCTCATCAGTCATCATATAAGACATATTTTTTTTAGCCTTATTTATCTTTGCAGGGATATAATAAAGTTTTTGATTAAAATCAATCATCTCATAAGTAAGGCTTAAAACCTCATTTTTTCGCCTACCGTGCAAAAGAAAAAAGAAAATATCAGAGTAAACAGGCTCATCATATTCAATCAGAGCTTTTATGAAATCCTTTTGCAAATCAAGAGAAAAATTAAAATACCTTGTATTATCGAATTTTGGAAGTTCAATATCAAGAGAGGGATTATTTTTAACATAATCCATTTTTATAGAAAATTTAAATATTGTTTTTATAATAGAAAGTATATTTTTAACAGTTTTAACCTTATATTCACAAGAAATAAGAGAATTTACAAAAAGTTGTATATCAAGATATGTTATATCCTTTATATCTTTTAAGCCTAAAGTATCTTTTATATGCTTATTGTAATAAGCAATATTTGTTTTTAAAGTATGTTCAGATTGTAAAAGTTTAACAACTTCAAAATATTGTTTAGAAATGTCATTTAGAAGCATTAAAATCCTTTATATCAAAATCAACATTATACAAATCAGGAGATATTTTTATATCTTCAATAAGTTTTCTATTTATACACTCATTTTTTACAAGTGCAAAATGTTTTAAATCAACATTTTCAATATCTAACTTTTTATAATAATTATAAAGTTCATAATTTTTCATTTTTGAGATAGGTTTTATTATTTTCTTTAATTCATTATTATTATCAAGATAAAAAAGTTTTTTATTATTATCTTTATCAATAATTTCAACAGATATTAAAGAAGATTTTTGTTTTATTTTAGATTTTAAAGTAGGTTTTTGAAAAAATCTCATACTTTTAAATTTTTCTTGTTTATTTTGTTTTTTTGTATTAGAATATATAATTTTATCTTTATACTTATACTCATAAAAACCATTTTCATACAAAAGAGTAAAATTAGTTTTAAAATTTTTTACAAATATATATTGTTTTTCAAAATCCCATTCAAAAATAACATTTTCTTTATCTCTAAATTGTTCCGTAAGGTAATATAAATCTTTTTCTAAATAAAAAACTTTTCTATACACCCACAAAGGCACTAAAGAACGAGAGGTAATAAATCTTCTAACTTTATATTTAACATACCAACAAGACAAATAAGACAATTTATCTTCTTTTTGAAAATCTATAAAAGTTTTTTGTATATACTTCATCACATAACCAACAGCATTATTTAAACTCCATTGAAAGCCGTTAATTTCAGCATTCAACTTTTGAATATATGTAATCTTATCAGTTCGTAAATTTTGCGGAGCATAAAAGACTTTTTTATAAGTATTAAGAACTTCTAATTTAAAAAGTTCAGGAATAAAAAGTAAAGCATGTATGTGAGGAACACCGTCTTTTTTATGAGGCTCAAAAACTCTTATATAGCTAACTTCATAACCAAAACTTTTAATCTTACGAAAGACATTACGGAACATAAAAGAAGTAAAAAGATGATTTAAAAGATATACTAAATCTTTTATATTAAAAGCAATATTATTATCATACTTATACTTTAAATCATAAGGCAAAGATTTAATATCTTTTGACTGAAACCTTGAAAAATCACCCTTAAGAGCATCTCTAAAACAACCATTTAAAGTAATAGTTAAAAAGATAGGAACATTATCAAGATTTTGATTAATTTGATACAAACTATTTATACGATTAGCAACTTCGGCATAATACTTCCTTGAAAAATTAGCAGAATAAGAAATATCTAAATAAGATTTAAATTGACCACTATTAGATACAAAAGTATTATTAGCTAAAAAAGTCTTTTGTATCTCTAATCTTCTATTATAAAACTCTAAATCTTTATCATTTATCCCAAACATTTTAACACCAAACTTAAATTACGGATTTTTTTGTTAAATTGACAAGGGATAATCATCATGCCTGAAGAAAATCTAATATGGCGTGATTTGTGTATTGTTCGCTTCTCATTGAAACAAGTTTCAATGAGCCTCGGGCGAACACACATCACGCGTCCCCCCCCCTATATAGTTTTTCAGGCGTGATGATTATCGAAAAGGTGGTATTTTTGTGCTCTATTTTTTTATGAGTTGTTAAATATCCTAAAAAAGGAATATTCTCTACAATAGGTATAGAAAAAGTAGAATTATAAGCCTCATTTGAATTTAGTCCTGCAAGTAGAAAGATTTGTTTATATTTTAAAGAGATATGAGAAGTTACTCTTTTTGTCGTAATGGTAGGTGTAAGACTTTTATCTAAAATGTTTTGAATAGATATATCTAAATCAAACTCAACCCTATTTTTATATACATGTACTTTTTTAAAATACAATTTAAGACCTATATTATTGTATTTATAAGAATTTTGAACTATCGTTTGACTTTCTTTATTAGTTACAGTAGTAACTAAAAAAGGAATTTGAGTAGTACTTTCAAGAACGGTTTTTTGCCTATCTGTTAAATTAACAGTAGGGGTAAAAATTAAATTACTTATACCTTTTGTATGTAAAAAATTTAAAAAAGTATAAAATTGTGTTGGATTATTAAGTCTTTGAGTAATATTTACATTAGAAGTAATAAGACTAATATAATAAGAAGCATTAAACTTTAAAGCTTTAAAATCTGTTCCAACATCTTTAGCTTTATTATTATCTGTACTAATTACAGTAACATTAACTTTACAAGAAAGAAAAGAAGTATCTAATTGCTTTAATTGTTTTAAAATAAAAACACTTTTTTTAAGTGTAGTAAAAAATATAATTCTATCTTTTAAAACTGTATGCTTAACATTGGGATAAAGCCTAAAAAAAGATACTATATCATTACTTGTTAAAAAATTATATTTAAAAACAAAAGATTTAATTTTCTCTTTTTTCTTTTTAGTAACAATCTTTTTTTTATAGATAAGATAGACATTAGAAACAACTTTATAACTTAAATCATTAACAGCTAAAACATTTTTTAAAAGATTTAAAGTAAGTTTTTTATTAGAAATATCAAAATTAGGTAAATATATTTTAAAATCTTTATTAACACTATCTGATATTACAAAATTTACATTATTCGCATTTGCAACAATACGAACAAACTTATTAAGTGTTAAAGTAAAATCAGAAGAAAAAGCATTATTTAGGAATAATACTAATATCAGAACTATAATTTTTTTCATTTTTGACACCCTTAACAAAAATTTTTTTGAAATCTTTTAAAGATTTATCACATAAAACAATATAAGAAGAATAATAATGAGAAATATAGCGAGTAAACTTAACTTCACAACGAAAATTAGAAAATATTTTTAATATATTAGATTTATCAAAAGAATAATCAGAAAAACTAAAAGAACAACTATTATTATAACAATTAACAATATAAAAAGTTTTGTTAGGATTAACAATATAATCATCTTCTCTATTATTAACATTATTAACATTATTAACATTATTAACATTATTATCAAGACGAACTATATTCTTATTATCTGTATTAACAGTATCTTTTTGGAATTGCTTTTTTAAATAAAAATTATAAAAAAGAAAAATAAAAACTAATAAAACAAGAGCAGGAAATAACATTTTAAAAAAAACAGATTTTGATAATTTTGTAGAACCCGAATTATAAAGAGTAAAAACCTCTTTTTTAAGAGGTAAAGATATAGTTTCAATCAAATTCGACTTATATTCCTGGTGCGAAGAATACTTACGATATCGAAATCGAGTCGATAAGAAACGTTTTGAACCTGGCAAAGCCTTAAAAAGTGTTTCTATAAAAGTTAAATATTTTCTATTAACAAGCTGCTTATTTTGTGTAACAAATATCATATCAATATCAAAATGTCTATGATAACTTAAAAAACGAATTAAAATATCATCAACTTTTTCAGTAAAAAAGAGATGAACTTCATCAATAATTATTAGAGAATGCCTATATTTCTCAAATAATTTTAAATCCTCAATAACATAAACATCATAATCTTTAATATCAGTATGATTATTTTTATAATCCTGAAAAACACTAAATTCCTGCTCCATTTGAGAATATAAATCTGTAAAATCTAAAGACTTAACAAATTCAAAACCTGCTATCTTATTACACTTTTTAAAATTTAAACCGTTAATATTTGTATAAATAGAAGAATATTTTTTATTTTTATCAGAACAAAGTTCATAAATTTTATAAACAGAATAATAAGTTTTACCAGAACCAGGAACACCAGTAACAAAATCTAACATAATAAATCCTTATTACAAAGCAATAGTATTAGATAATAAATTCAAACCAGAATTTAGAACTTCATACATTTTATAAGCAATATTAAGATACAAACTCCATAATTTTTTGATAAAAACAACAGAAACAAAAGAAATTAACAAATTACCATTAACAACAAAAGCATCACTCAAACCACTCGCAACAAAAAAACTTTTAGAAGCTTGAACAATAGTAGCTAAATCTATACCACCGTAAGTTTGACCCGAAACACCTACACCAAACGAATTGATATGCTGAATAAGTTGCAAAAAAACATTCCAAATTTGCAATATATAATTTAAAGTAAAAACAACAAAAGCAGAAAAAACAGCAAATATCAAAACTTGGAAAGTTCTTTGAATAGTAATTAAAACAGAAGCATAACCAAACTTTTTAATAAAATAAGTTAAAAACTTAACAAGATAAGAAGATAAAAAACTTATAATCCACTTCATTAATCTCTACCTCCAATGAGATATTTAAAACCAAATGAGAAAACCATAATAGAACCTAAAAGAGTAAAAAATACAGACAACATAGGACGATATTTAACTATAAAACTACAAGGGTCAGCAGAAATGTGAGAACCGTGATAATTAATAGATAAAACACAAGTACCCGATTGAACATTATTTAAAGTAGGTTTATTCTCTAATATATTTTTAGTATCTTCAAATTGATTTTTTAAATTATTAAAAGAACTTTCTAAATTTTTTAAATAATCTAAAAAATTTGTAACATTTACATCAAAACTTGTTAAAGCATCAGAAAAATTTTTTAAATATTGTTCAGCCTCATTTGAATTTTTAGGCTTAAAATCAATCATATCTTTAATAGAATTTTTAATCTCTTTTAACTCATCATCAACCTTTTCTAAATTTCTATTAGTTTTAGACAAATCTACAATAGGGTCATTTTTAGAAACAGTTAAAGAAGAACCAGTATTTGTAACTACACTTTTAGAACCATCGTCATTTTGTTTAATAATTTCAGCAGGTTCAGACACAGTTGTAGTAGTACCGTCGGAAGAAGTAGAAACACTATATTTCTTTTGAAAAACTGAACCGTCAGAAAGAGGACTTTTAGCAGTAATATCTGTAACAACTGAACCGTCAGAATATTCTTTACGAACAACATCTAAATTAGTTTTAGTCTTATCAGGATAAGAAACAGAACTTTTATAAGTTTTTTGAGTATAATCAGCCTCTTGAATTGTATCAGTTAGCATAGTTTCCACATCAAATTGTTGTGTATCAGTACCTAAAAAACTATCTTTCAAATTAATTTTTGACTTTACAGGTTTATTTTTTTCAGATACATTATTTAAATCAGGAACAACATTATCATCTAAAATATCTTTAGTACCAATAATATTATCAGTCATATAAAAATCATTTTCATTTACATTAAAAGGAATATTATCTGTTTGTGTAGGAGCAGGTAAATCGAAATTAGGCTCTTCAATATCAGAAATATCACCAGAAGTAGGCTCATAACCAGGATAAGAATTTTTTTGAGTAGAATTAATTACAGGCTCAACTCCGTCATCACCAATTTTTACATCACTAACTTGATAATCATAAGAAAATAAATTACCCTCTTCGGAACTATCACGAAAAAAAGTATCTTTTATATAATCAAGCAAAGATTTACCACGAGTAAAAATTTTTTTAGCAAAAGAATAAACACCCCCAGCCTCAAACATCGTAGAAATAGCAAGAGATTGAGATAATTTTTCACTCTCAACATTAGAAATTTTCCGTTGAACATCAAACGGATAACAACCGGTTTTAAATCCAAAAAAATTATTAAAATTAGTAGGACTTTGAAACCAATGTGCTTTATAAGTATTTTCACAAGATTGTTTATCAATATTTTTATCAACTACACACATAATTTTATCATTTTTTACAACTTGTATTAAAGGTAAAGGACAATTTTTAACACAAGAACCTTTAGAATTTTTATGCTCATCTTGAGCACAATGATGATAATTAGGGTCAGGAGAACAATGAGCCGGACCCGGGTCATATCTATAGCCCTCTGCACAGCAAAGCTCATCGCCAAAAGGGACAGTCGAAGACTTAAAAGAACTTATATCAACAGGTTTACCATTATGTTTTAAATAAACAGGAGAATTACATGCATCCTGACTAATTGTATAACCAGTAACTTTACCTACACCTAAAAGCAAATAAACAGTTTCATTACAATTATTATAAGAAGCAACGGTTATACCACCCTGTATAAAAGCTTTATTGCCAGGATAATAACTACAAGAATTATAACCGATTGTAGCAGAAAAAGAAAAAGTTACTAAAAAAAATAAAAGAAAAAATATTTTTTTCATAATTAATCACTAAACATTGATAACATTCCAAAAACCACAGAAAAAGGAACAGTAACATATAAACTAATAGTAAAAAAATAATCAAAAGCATTTATATTTAAAAAATGAAACATTTAGCGTCCTTTAAAAAATAAAATAACAGCATTTAAAAAACTAAAACCTATCAAAAGACCCAAAAAAGCCATAAGAAAATTAAAATCTGTATTTGAAAGTTCAAGTTCTTTTAGCAAGGGTTTTTTGTAGCACTTTTTTGAAGAAGAATTATAGTCATAGCCACCTTCAAAAAAACGATACTTATAAAAAAAAGAAGCACTATTATAAAAATTTTTATCTACTCTCTTAAAATAAAATCTACCGCCCTTAAAATAATAATCCTCTATACAATACTCATTATAAATGCCATAAGAAAAAGAAAAAGAAGTTAAAAAAATAAGTAAAAATAAAATTCTATACATAATAAAAAAGGGAGCTATAAAAAACCCCCTTCCCCTCTATCTAATAAAGGTTTTGGCTTTTCTTGCAATCATGATAACAGTAGCAACACCTATAACCATACCGACGATAGAATAAAAGTCGGTATAGTCAGGAGAAGGAACAGTTATATGACCACCAGCAAAAGCACAAGAAGAAAGAGCAGAAAGCCCAACTAAAGATAATGCAAATCTATGTTTAAGATTTTTCACCTCAAACCCCCTATAAAAAAAATTTTGAGTAAAAACTCAAGAGAACCCTCAAAAAAGAGGGTTCTATCAATTTTTACCTTTTTTTAGAAAGGAGGATGCATTTTCAAAACACTTTACCTTGTCACCATAAGGCAAAGAACCTGTTAATAAGATAGGGCGGTGAGCTTTAATTTCATTTCTAAAATACTCGCTCAATGCTTTAACCTCTTGCAAATTCTCACAAATTACCTCAAAACTCAATTCAGTTTTTTTAACATCAAGTACATCTGTAACCTCATTTACATCCTCGATAACATTTATAGCAGTAAGAGTTACTGCAGGTTTATAATTCATACCATTAAAAGTACCACCGTCACGACTTTTGATATATTCAGGGATAACATTGTAGGAAACCTCAAAACCTTGTTTTATGACATTCATAAGACACTCCTTTAAAAGAATTTTTTTGACACTCAAAAATTACGGGCGGGAGTGTCGTCCGCCCGAAATAGTTTAATGTCTTGTTTAGGACAGTTATCAAAAACTCTAAAAAAAGTTTTTTGCTTTTTTTTGTTATAATATTTGTTAAAAAACTTTTTTTTAAAGGACAAATGTAAAAATACTTTACAAAACTAAATATAATTGTAAAGTATAATAACTTAAAAAAAGATAAAAAATTATTAAAATTGTAAATTTATTTTACAAAAAAAGAATATTTAGGAAAATATATTGACAAAAACAGAATTAGCAGAATTATTAAATGTATCAAGACCAACACTTAACAGCTGGGAAAAAGAAAAACCAGAACTTATAAAATTAATAAATATGGGGTTAGCTCTTGAAGAACAGATCGAAGAAACAAGAAAATATCTTGAAAAATTAGAAAATATAAAGAAAAAAGCTGAAAGTGGAAAATTACAATTAAAATGAAAACAGCAATAGCAATATTTATAATAGGATTAACGATAGATATATTTTTAAAACCACCAAAAAAAAATTATAGAAAATACAAAACAAAAAAACAAAAAAAAGATGATGAATTAACAAAAAATATAATATTAGGAATAATATCAATATTTATAATAATTTATTTCATAATACAATACAAAGAAATAGTAATAACAACAATATTAATAATAGCAATAATAGGAACAATAACATATTTATATATAAAAAACAAAAAACAAAAAGAAGAAAATAATATAATAAATACCAATTACAATTTTAAAATAAAAGACAAATTTGAAGAAGAAGAAGAAGTAATATTTAAAAAATATAAGACAAAAACAAATCAAACCAAACAACAAAAAACAAAAAAAGAAATCTTTGAAGAAAATAGAAAAAAAAGATACAAAGAATTTATAAAAAAAAATATTCAAAAAGGAAAAGAATTTGAACTAAAAGTCGGAAAATATTATGAAAATTTAGGATATATAGTAAGTTATAACGGAATAGGTAGAAAATTAAAAGATGAGGGAATAGATATAATAGCAAAAAATAAAAATGAAATACTTTTAATACAATGTAAAAACTGGACAGGTAGTAAAAAAATAACACAAAAAGAATTAAGAACTTTTATAGGAGATAGTCAAGTATATATAGAAAAAAACAATTTTAAAAACAAAAATATAAAAAGAATATTTGCAATGCCAAAAGCAAATATAGACAAATCGGCACAATATTATTTAGAAGAAAATTATAAAATTTTAGAATACAAAATTATAATATAAATATTCAAATACACTTACACTATAAAACCTAAAAATATCTATTTTAGAACAAACCAAGATTTTTATCTTCTTGAATTTTTTAACGATTATTTGCATTGTTTACAACCTTTTTAAAGTTTCTCCACTCCAACACCACCTAAACCCACCGCTAATAAGATACAAATTTATTTGCTTAAAAAAGACTTACCAAAACTTTAAACTAAATAGATATAACAAGTACATATAAATTTATTTTAAAGCATTACCAAGCCTTTTTTAAGCAAAAAATTTATATCGATCGCTAAGGGTTCAGGCGATGATGAAGTGGAGAAAGAAAAATTTAAAAAGGAGGCAAAAAATGCAAAAGTTATCTAAAATTCAAGAAGATAAAAAAATCGGGTTAGGCTCAAACAAAATAAAGAAAGATTTTTTTATAAGTATAGGTTATGAAAAAATAACAGAAAAAGAGTTTAAAGAAATAGAAAAACTTTTTAAAGAAATTGATGTTAACGAAATAGTATATATAAGCAAAGATAGAAAATTTGAACTATTAGAATGGATACATCCAAAAGGTAATAAATATTACAAAAAAGAAAATAAAATAAATGTTATAAAATTTGAAAAAGAGAGTTAAGATTTTCTTAGCTCTCAAAACCCACCCACAAACAACCAAAAAATTTAAGAAAAGTAACAATCGGGAAAGATAATTTTAAAAACATATAATGTAAGTAAAAAGCATTTAAGCAAATAAAAAAGTGTTCATAAGCAATTTTCTCATAACCCGAAGGTCGGAGGTTCAAATCCTCCTCCCGCAACCAATTCAAAACCCCTTAAAATCGGACTT
>Ga0256842_1003554_pt1 | contig 10285 bp, 7 predicted proteins | sample 4559240metaG_FD_185973 | JGI IMG/M metagenome (GOLD analysis project Ga0256842, IMG submission 185973) | Hydrothermal vent microbial communities from Guaymas Basin, Mexico - 4559-240 | ecosystem: Environmental > Aquatic > Marine > Hydrothermal vents | place: Mexico: Guaymas Basin | collected...
CTTTCATAAAAATAGATTGTATTATTTTTGATCCAATTAAAATTGAAGTGTCTCTAGAATTCATATCCAAATTAAGTAATTTATCATATTCTTTTTTTGTTTGTAATGTTAATGTTCTTAATCCTAAAGCTGTTGTAAATCTTTTATCTTTAGATACCAAGGTGGCTAATTTAGCAGAAAAATAGGTTTTCCCAGATCCTGTAGAACTTGCTACAACAAAGAAACCTCCATTAGACTTATTGTGATTTTCTTTTACATACTTTATATTATCATCTTGCCATAAAAATTGATTAGGAGAATCAACCTCATTTTTAGAAAATATTTCCAATGATTTATTTGATAATTTAGGGAACTTATATTCAAGTAGATTATAAAATAACAAAGAAGCTTCTTCTACGTCATTTAAATGTTTTTCAAGTGAGCAAGAGTAATTTTCTAAATTAATTTTTTCAACTTTTTTAGCTAATAGTTTATGAGTTTTTTTTAGAAGAACTGGCTTAGCTCTTGATCCAAAATGATCTCCAGATATTAAGGAAAATTTTATCTTATACATATAAGTAATAATATCTGACTCATCTATACTTATGTTTTTTATTTTCTCAATATCTTTACTTAATTTAGAAAGTGTGTAATCTGTTAATAATAAATAATCTATATCATTATTTATTAAAACATCAAATTTAGAAATTTTATTTTCAATTGGATTGTTAAAAAGACTGTTATCATTATCTAATAAAAAAGGATATTCTGTGTTAAATGCACCTTTTTTCTCTAATGGTTTATGATGAGATAATATTGCATACATTGCCAAAGAAAGAGCAGACAAATTTTCTATATCTACTACTGTATCATTGTTATTAAAATGATTTCTGATGAAATCATTAAATCCTGCTTTCTTTTTTTCTTTATAATAATTGGATTCTACAAATAATATAACTAGAACACTTAAAAATTCGTGCCTAAATAAATCTTTAAAAAAAGTAGATTTGAAATCTTTTATTTTTGAAATTTTATTTTTAGATAAATCATTAAAATTCTCAAAAAACTGATCTCTCATTTTCCATTGAAATTCAATGTTTCCCTTTCCTATGTCATGATACTTTGAGGTAAAAGAAATTAATTCTTTTAATGGGTCATATTTCTCAATATTTTTACTTTTTATACACATTACAGAATCCTCAGTGTGATATCTTTTTTTTGATCCAATAAACTTAATTAAACTCATATCAGAATTGTTAAATATTGATATAGCTGTATTTTTACGAGCTTTTTTAGCTAATAATAATATAAGGTTACTTAAACCCTCCTGAGTTATTTTTATAAACCATGTAGTTTTTGATATTCTATATCCAAAGCTATCAACAATTTTCCTTGTTTGTTTTAACGCTTTTTTTGAACAGGAAGACGTAATAAGAATATTCAAGATAATAATCCTTTAAAATCAAAAAATAATCTATCAAATATTTTATTTTTTTCAATAATATTTAAAGACTTAGTTCTAACTTCTTTGTCTGAAAATTCAAGTTTAGCGAAATAAAATGCTAAAGGGACAGAAAATCCATCTTTAATGATATCTGCTATATCAAAAACAAGAGCGCCTCTTCGAGTTTTCCCGTGAAGAATAGGAAATGAAAAAGACACTCCTAGAGTAGTTAGCATAGAAGCAGATAGTCCATAACAAAAATAATTTATATGAGTTAAATTAGAATTAACAGAATTGTCAAAATCAGGTTTTTTTTCATATTTATGTATTCTTTTAAACGATATACCATAATGTTTAGCAAATATAGAATATATTTTTTTAGTATATCTAGCTTCAGCTAATAAGATTTTATCTATAGAGTTTAATTCATTTAGTTCTTCTTTTAAAGAATAAATTAATAAGAATAAATTATCTTTAATCTCAGAATCTAAAATGTATTCTTTTAAATAAAAAGAATACATTTCTTTCGAAAATTTAAGTCTTAATAAAATAAGTTCTTTTGCTTTGATTAATTTTTCTTCTTCATTAAAATATATTTTAGCCATTTTTTGCATATACTCAGTTGGTTTATATTCCGAAGACGGAGAAAGAATGTTAAAAGAAATATCTGTACTTGAAGAAGGTTTGTAAATTGAATTAACAAATATAATTATAAGTGAATTATTTGCAGCAAGACGAATTGCTTCATTAGTTATTGATGTTCCTGTTCCTAGCATTAATATTGCTGAATTTAAATAAGGAATATTAAAAGTTTTTTCTTCTTTTTCTGTTTTTGTACTATATGTAATTGTTGAATTTGAAACATATATTTTTGCTTTTTCAACATAAATAATTTGATAACCTCTTTTTGATACATTAATTTGTTTAGAATACCCTAAGTTTTTTTCTTCCATTTTATTCAATTTGAAACCCCTTGTTTATGATAATTAAGAAATATTAACATTAATTTAAAAAAATTTAGGGTATTATATGTTTTAATTAACTAAATAACTTAATTTATGGGTTTACTCTACATTTCTCTCTTATTAACCACTACGTGAGTGGTTTAGAATTATAAAAGGTTCAAAATACCTATTATACTTTCATTAACCACTACGTGAGTGGTTTAGAATTATATAGATTTTATTTTAGACTTATATAAAGAATTAACCACTACGTGAGTGGTTTAGAATGTTATAGCCTGTTTTGTTAAGAAAAATAAATCATTAACCACTACGTGAGTGGTTTAGAATAACTACAATGGCTGTTATTTTTGGAAAGGAGATATTAACCACTACGTGAGTGGTTTAGAATTATTCGTTTGTATCTAATCGGTAATTGATCTTATTAACCACTACGTGAGTGGTTTAGAATCAGAAAACAGGAACATTTGGAGCAGACGGTTCTATTAACCACTACGTGAGTGGTTTAGAATTCCTACAGCATTTTATTTTTTGATCTTTATAAATTAACTACTACGTGAGTGGTTTAGAATTCAACATTGGCAAGAGCATTACCGGTAATACCATTAACCACTACGTGAGTGGTTTAGAATGTCAATTAAAGAAGCTCTTGCAAGTCTTTTAAATTAACCACTACGTGAGTGGTTTAGAATAAACAATCCTCTTAAATACATTTATAAGAATCATTAACCACTACGTGAGTGGTTTAGAATTAACGGCTTCAATTATCTGAAAAAAGAATTTGATTAACCACTACGTGAGTGGTTTAGAATGTTATAGAGCAACCTAAGGCAATGTTTACAAAATTAACCACTACGTGAGTGGTTTAGAATCTATATATAATATTATATTAATTAAATAATAATATTAACCACTACGTGAGTGGTTTAGAATTACAGCAATACTCGAAACTTTAATAAAAGCTTATTAACCACTACGTGAGTGGTTTAGAATTTCTAAAACGTCAGCATTAGAAAAACTTCTCAGATTAACCACTACGTGAGTGGTTTAGAATGTTAAAATTAGTAGCTTTATAAACTAAATAAGATTAACCACTACGTGAGTGGTTTAGAATGTCAATTAAAGAAGCTCTTGCAAGTCTTTTAAATTAACCACTACGTGAGTGGTTTAGAATTCTCTTGTAGAACTCGTAAGAGTGTTTTTACTATTAACCACTACGTGAGTGGTTTAAAAAGAATATTCATTAAATATTCTTTCTTTAAAAAATTTCTCTGATGTTACTAAAATTTCTTCTGCCAATAAAGTAGTTAAAGTAAATAAAACCAATAGATTACCAGAACCAGAAGATGCAGATATTTCAGAATGAATAACACTATTTTTCAATCGTTTTGATAAATAAAAAATATCTAAATCTTTACTATTTTCTTTATATTTATTTTTAAAATATAAAGAATTAAGTTGCCAAGCAAATGTACCATCAATATTAAGACCAATTTCTGAAAAAATATTTTTTTCATTTCTAAATTCTCGGCTTAAATCAAATAATATTTTTTTCAAAATTATGTTTGAATTTAATTTCTCTAAATAATCTTTAAATAAACCTAATTCTTTTTCAGGTTGTATATTTTCTAAAATCTCTATATCACTAATTAAATATAATAATTTTCTAAAAGACTCTATAAATCTAAAAGTAAATAAAAATTTAGTAATTCCAAAATAAGCAACTAAAGTTGGAGAATCTAAATTTTCATTCTCAAGATTAAAAGAATAATACTTAGCTATAGAATAAGCTGCTGATACTTTAGACATCCTTCTTTTTATACTATAATTATTAGTGGATTTATCTTCATTTTGTGAAAAAATCATTTGTGGATCAAACATTATAAAAAATTTAAAAAAGTTAATTTTTCCAAAAGAATCGACTGTTGTTTTTAATTTTAAATTTATAATATCTGGATCTTTTTTATCTATAATACGCAAGCGAACATTTTTCTTTGAATCAGTTAAAACCTTGTTAAATTCATTTTCAAATAAATTCTGACTAATATCAGGGTCCATATTTATATTTAGATTTATACATTTAAAAGCTTTTCTTAATTAGTATAATAAAATTTTTAAAATAAAGAATTGTGAAAATTAAAGAAATAAGAAAAACCCAAAAAATATAATTTTTTTAAATTTAAATAGAGTTTTCATTTTTAAAATCCTAATTAATAATAGCAAAAGAAACTAAAATAGAAAGTTCTTTTTGATTAGAATAAATAATCTCAAAATGAATAATATCAATATTTGAATTATTGTATTTATTATTAAGATTTTCAACAATAGCCTCTTTTACTCCATTTTTTAAAGAATCTCGAGCTAAAACAATTTCTAAAAAATCCCAATTTTCATTTTTTCTAAACATAACCATTAAAATTCCTTTTATTTTATTATACTAAAAATAAACTTCAAGAAAACTTAGATATCAACATTAAGAACTTTTTTCTAAAATCATTAATTGCAGATTTTTATTCATTAGAGAGAGGTTTATTAGAAATTAAAATTTTATAAGAACTTAAAGCGTTAAGGCTGAACCATCTCCGTTATTTACCTTCTTTATCTTTAAATAATATATTTTCTTTCATCTATTTAATCTCTAATAGTCATACTTATAATCTTCATATTCATCTTCTTCTTTGTCTGTTTTTGTCTCTTTCTTTGCTATATTCTTTGCAAATCTTATTTTTCCATCTGTGTCATAATTATCGTAATTTTCTTCTACATCTTCATTTTCAATTACATTTTTTTCATCAATCATTTTAGAACCTTTTTATTTTTTATTTTAATTATATAGTAATTATATTGAATTTTAACTGAATGATTTTTTTTGAAGATAGCTTGAACAATAATATGCTCAAGCTTAAATAGGTAGATTTTTTTATTTAGAACAGAGTTCTTCCGCTAATTTTTTAGCACCTTTAAAGTCACTTTTACCTGTACCTAATTTAGGTATTTCTTCTACTTTAAACACTTCACTTGGCTTCATTATAGGTAATATGTCACTACCTTTTAACATGTCTTTTATTTCTGTTACACTATTCTCTGATGAATATAAAAGAACTATTTTTTCACCTTTCTTATCATCATTAACATTTACAGTTATAAAATCTATATCTATAAATATATGTCCCAGCATCTCTTCTACACTACCAAGACTTATCATCTCTCCACCTACTTTTGCAAATCTACTGTACCTATCTACAATTGTTAAGAAACCATCTTCGTCAACATGTCCTTTATCTCCTGTTTTATAATATCTTATACCCTCGAGCTCTATAATAACTTCAGCAGTTTTCTCTTCATTATCTAAGTAACCTTTCATTACTTGTGGACCACCTACAATTATTAATCCATCTTCTTTTACAGGAAGCTCTTCGTATGTTACAGGATTCACTATTTTTACAATTGTTCCTGGTATTGCTTGTCCTACTGTCCCTATCTTATTTGCTATAATTGGTTTCATTGTATCAAGATCTAAACTATCTGGCATATTTACAGATATTACCGGCGCAGTCTCTGTCGTTCCATAACCTTCGAATATATCTATTCCAAATTTCTCTTTAAACTCTTTCTTTATTTCTGGTTTTAACCTTTCTGCTCCAGCTACTATCATTCTAATGTTTTCAAACATTAATGGATACAACTTTCTGTTCTTATTATATAGTCTAAAAAATGTTGATGTCCCAAACATTATTGTTGCTTTATATCTTGCTGCTAATTTACCTATAGCTGGTGCATCTGTTGGATCCGGTGCACTTACCATTGTAATCCCTTCACTTAAAGGAAGTAATGTTGTCACTATTAATCCAAATGAGTGGAATATTGGTAATGAGTTTAATATTACATCTCCTTCTTGGAAGTTTAATAGTGCTGTTAATTGTTTTATGTTTGCTGCTAAATTCTTATGTGTTAACTCTATACCTTTTGGAGTTCCCTCACTTCCACTACTAAATAATATTGTTGCCGTATCATTTATATCCACTTTCTCAAAATATTTCATTTTTATATACCATTTTGGCATTACAAATGCATCTACTAAAGCTATTATCTTAGAAGCTTTTGAAAACTCCTCTTTTAAATCTTCTAAGTATAAAACTTCATCTTTTAATGTTTCTTTATAATCAAAACCTTTTGCTTTAAGTTTTGTTATAAAATTTTCCGAACTTAATACTGTTTTTATCCCCGCTTTCTCTATTGCACTATGCATTGCTTCACTACTTAACGTATAGTTCAGATTTATCGGTCTTTTCCCTATTATTAATAGAGCCATATTTACTATAGAACCTACTGATGATGCTGGTAATAATACTCCAACATTTTTACTTTCTATCTTTTTTAACTTTTTACTAAATAGTAATACTGCTGTTAATAATTTACCATTATTTAAATCTGTCCCTAATGCATCCACTACTGATCTCTTAAATAAATTTGTTTTTGCATTATCTAACCAGTTATATTGTAACGGTCTTGATTCACTTATCTCTGTTTCCCAAATTATGTTTGATAGGTTAACTATTTCTTTTTTTAACTCTGCAGCTGTTGTTGTACTTTTTAATGGTGCCCCAAAACTTACTACTATCTCTTTTTTCGCACCTTTCTTTGACATCTCTTTAAATCTTGTTGATGCTTTTGAAAATGTTGATCCCCATAATCCATGTATATAAAAAGGCACTATTTTATGGTCCGTTTCTTTTATAGCTAATTCAAACCCTTTTTTAAACTCATTTAACTGCCCGTTATAGCTAATTCTTCCTTCTGGGAATAATGCTACTACTTCTCCATTATCTAATCTCTCACGTATCTTATTTAATGAATCTTTACTTGCTCCAGCTATTGGAATTACTTTTAATGATTTCATTATCCATCTTATATACCATTTATTATATATACTTTTTTCCATTACAAATTTTATTGCTCTTGGTGATGCTATTTGTATCATTAACCAATCTATCCAACTTATATGGTTTCCTAATAGCAAAACTCCTCCTTCTTGAGGTAAATTTTCCAATCCCTTTATCTTTAATTTATATTGCATCTTAAATATTGGAAACATTAATATTCTTAAAAATAAATGTGGTAATTTTTTTATACTATAAAGTGTTCCTGCTAAAGTTATAAATGCACTTACTAAAAATAGCATCTTACTACTTAATCCTATTTCTACAAATATTATTGCTGCTATTAAAAATAATATCATCGCTATATTTTGAATAAAGTTGTTACCAGCTAAAATTATCCCTGAATTATTCTCTTTTGTGAAATACTGGATCGTTGTATTTAGCGGTACTATAAATAACCCTCCTGAAAATCCAAAAATTAAACTTGATATTGACATCATTATTGTATTTGTTGAAAATGCAAACATTAACAATGAAAGAAATAATCCTAATGCTCCTACTGGTACAATTCCGTGTTCTATATGTAACTTTGATAATTTTCCTGCTATTATAGAACCTATTACTAATCCTATTGCACTTATTGCCAATATACCTTGTATAATTATTGCATTCTGATCACCTGTTATTAATTTATAGTGAGCCGGAAATGCTGCTATTATTACTTGCCCTATTCCCCAAAATACACTTAACCCTAATATACTTAACCAAACATTTTCATTTTCTTTTAATAATTTTATATTTGTTCTTAAATAATTCAATTTGAAGTAATCTTTCATCTCAAATTTTTCTTTTTTCTCTTTTACTTCAAATATTGGTAATTTATATGTTGATATTAATTCAAATATACTTAGTCCTATTAATATAAATCCTATTGGTGCTATTGTTTGTAATATTGTATTTGGATCCAGACTTTCTTGATAATAAGTTTCAAATATTACTGAAAATATTATTGAACTTAATAATATTGCCATTATTGTTACCGCTTGGACCATCCCATTTGCTGTCCCTAAGTTTTTTACTCCTGATAACTCCTTTATTAATCCATATTTTGCTGGTGAATATATTGCACTTTGTATTGCTAATATAAACGTTAATCCAAACGCTGCATAAAACCATCCTTGAAAATAGCTTATTGTTATTAAACTTGTTAACCCTACTGCCGCCCAGGCTGCATATCTTATTACTTTTGTCTTTGAAAATTTATCGCTTATGTATCCTGATGGTGAAAATAATAATACAAATGGTATTAATATCATTGCATTTATTACAGCACTTAATATTATTAAAGTTTCTCCATCAAAACTTTTTAATAATACATTTTGTATTGTTATTTTATGTCCTATATCTACTATCGCATTAATAAATAATATGATCATAAATGGTAGAAAACCTTTTATTCTAAACAACTCTTTCATTCTTTTTCCTTATCTTTGTTTATTTCAAAGATTTTATCTAAAATTATTTTAAAATAACCTTATATTATTTTTCACGGCTTCTTTATGATTTATCTCACTTTATTTTTCTATGGATATTTTTTACCTCTCCCTGGGTACTTAGGTGATTATTTAACAGGTGTATGTTTTCTCAAAGGACTTTATTATGTTTAATCTTACACTTCTCCTCTTAAATTTGTTGCTTCTCCGTCTATTGCTTTTCTTCGTTATAGAATCTCAATTGCTAAAAGCTCTTATATACGTAATGATTTCATCGCTTTACTATTCAGATAAAAATATTCAAGATAATCGTGACCGTAATTATATAATTGCTTCTTAATTTTAATCTCCTTTTAATCTCCTTTTAATCTTTTTTAATCTATAATCTCTTTTATATATTAAAGGACCTATTATGAATAATTTAAATGTTGGATTAAATGAAAATACTAAACATATCTTAGAAAAATATTTTATTGAGATGCTTGATGAAACTTCAGAAGGTAAAACTCTTAAAGAATCTCTTGATAACCCTTCTTCTTTTACTCCTCTGATGTCTTCTGGCATCATCCATCTTCTTATGACTACTTACCTTCTGTTAATGATTTATGTCGTTATGATTATGATTAAGTAAGCTATTAAACTCTAATTAGAGACGATTATCTCTTAAAGATGCTTACCAATCTATGATTAAAGAAAAGTTTTATTCAGCTGTTAATCTTGACATGTCTCTTTTTCACGAAGACACTATTCTTATTCTTTCTTCTAAAGAGTTTCATCCTTCTAACCTACCTTTAACTGTTGTCTTTTTAGAATTTCTCTCTGATCTTAATTTTTGTTCTGTTTATAGTCTTACATATAATAAAGTTATTACTGTACCTCTTACTAATCTTCTCACTTTTGATTTAACTATATTAGAATCAGATTAATATCTTTCTTTAAAAGTTTTTATTTTAAGCTTCTTCCTGTTATAATTCTTTCAACAAAAAAGAAGATAAAGAAGCTGCGTTGTAAAACAAGGCGTCTCCCTGACCTAAGAATGAAAGCTTGGGTTGTATTTGATGGAATTAAGTACCATCGTAAGGAAATTAGCCGGTAACTCCGGATGTTACCTTGTTGTTAGAGTTGTTCTCAATGTCTAACAAGGAATAAGAGAGATAGTTTAACAAATTATTCGTTTTATTCAGGCCAACCAATTATCTTTTTTCACCTCTTAGATAAGCCAGCACTTTGTAATTAAGTAAATGCATTTCTTTTTTGTTTCTTATTTTCGTTTCGTGAGATTCTGGATCTAAGATTTCTTTAAATATTCTAAAGCATATAGACTTTAGCTATAACTAAAGGAGACCTCATAGGTATTACAGTTTTTATGCGAGAAATTCTGGGTCAATGGACCTTAAGTTATTTCTTTGTGAAGAAACCCCGCCCTAAAGGACGAGGCTTCTAATTAAACTATTAAGTTTAAGAAGATTCAGTGTGACGAGTGTCCCACCTGGCTTTCTGCTCCAGAAGCCATTTTTCATACTCAAG
>Ga0256842_1003555_pt1 | contig 10283 bp, 10 predicted proteins | sample 4559240metaG_FD_185973 | JGI IMG/M metagenome (GOLD analysis project Ga0256842, IMG submission 185973) | Hydrothermal vent microbial communities from Guaymas Basin, Mexico - 4559-240 | ecosystem: Environmental > Aquatic > Marine > Hydrothermal vents | place: Mexico: Guaymas Basin | collected...
AGTCTCAACTGCGAGTTGATTGGTCTGAGCATTGACCAGGTGTTCTCGCACATCAAGTGGGTGCAGTGGATAAACGACACGCTGGGAGTAAAAATTGAGTTCCCGATAATCGCCGATGATATGGGCGATGTCGCCAAGACTTTGGGTTTGATTCATCCGAATATGGGCACCAACACGGTGCGCGGCGTGTTCATCGTTGACCCCAAGGGGATAATCCGTGCGATTCTTTATTATCCGCAGGAGTTGGGGCGCAATTTGGACGAGATCGTCCGTATGGTTGAGGCTCTCCAGATTGCCGATGCCGAGGGTGTCGCTATGCCCGCCAACTGGCCCAACAACGAACTCATCGGCGATGAGGTGATTATCCCGCCCGCCACCGACGAGAAAACCGCCGAGGAGCGCCCGAAGAAATACGACTGCTACGACTGGTGGTTCTGCCACAAAAAGCGCTCATAACGATTTCACCCGGTTGCCCCTTTCCATCGGAGCCCGCCCGCAAAAGGGCGGGTTTTTTATTATTGCCTTATAATTGCAGATGGAATTTCCAATTTTGGGAATTATTCAAATAGAGTCTTACGCGGTATCCAACTAAGTTGTATCATAGCAAAAGAGAAAATAGCCAGCAGAATTCCGCGCAGTAGAGCAGTTTTCGCAGGGATGTCGTAGAATCTCACGACAGCAGCGAAATACATCGCTCCTATAAGGGCAGATATCAGAATTTCGCCGGATATTTTGCGGGATTTCTGGCGATTTTTGCTCGCTTTTCTGGAGTTAAAATATATAATTATCGCGGTAAACCCACCCGCAAAAATTCCAACGCCCAGAGAGAGAATTATTGATATCCATAACATATCACCAACACCGGATGTGATAGATAAATCCACAAAGAAAAATAAAGCGCACAGAACAGATGAGTATATCGCTGACCGCAAAATCGTCTCTCTTGTGCCTACAGCGACGAAATAAAGGATAATAAATATCGGAACGACTGTCTCTAAGGAATCCATTATCCTGCTAAACAGCGTTTTTTCTTCCGGGAAGAAATAACTGGTCACCAACACCGCCACTGTGGCTATCAAAAATACAATGAACATAAACCCGGGATTTTTGAGTTTGCTCTCACGATCCATATATACCCTCCTATCAGAAATGATCAAAACTCAAACCTAAATTAAAAATCCTGTCAAATGATAGCAAATTCTATTTTGATGTGGTGTTTTCTATATAAGATATTTTCAATACAGCCGATATCACTCCGAAAAAGACACCCACTATCACCGATGGAACGACTGTAAACCACCATTCATTTGCTTCTGCCCCAGTAATTCCTTCAATTGTATAGGCGGCGCCGGCGATGATAAATGTGATAATCCCGCAGTAAATCACGCCGCGCCTGCTATCCGGAGTGACCAGCGGAATCCAGAACACAGCCATAAGTGCTGTCGTGTGCAAAAACGATTTAAACAAACTTTTCCCGAAGGTCGGATAGGAATGTATTGCGTAGTTCATCCAGCCGAAGGCGAGAATGAGTATCGGATAGACAATGGCGATGGATATTGCCGCCCGTTTTCTTCTGTCCGCAGTCATTCTTGTCCCCCGGAGAAATTTCCGCTTGCCCATCAGGGAATTGAGGGAAATTATAACATAAGGTTTTCGGGAAGAAAAAGAAATTTTGGTATGACGGCAGGGAAAGCGCTTGAACTTTTGCTTTTTGTGGGGGTGATTATGGCGCAGACTGGCGAGGTGGTTCATCTTCCGCCGCCGAAAACCAGGGGCAAGATGTCGGTTGAAGAGGCTATTGCCCGCCGGCGCAGTCGCCGGGAATTTGAAAATGTCCCGCTGACTCTGGAACAACTTGGACAGATTCTCTGGGCGGCACAGGGAATTACCGACAGAGAACACGGTTTCCGGGCGGCGCCGTCGGCAGGGGCAACATATCCCTTTGAGACCTATGTCATCGTCGGGGCGGTGGAAGGTTTAGTCCCGGGAATATATCACTATATCCCCTACGGGCATACACTGGTTCTGCTGAAGCGGGGGGATTTCCGAAGAGCCCTGTGCGATGCCAGTTTGAGGCAGGAGTTTATCGCCGAGGCGCCGGCAAGCATCGTCCTCGCCGCAGATTACCAGCGCACAGCACGATTCTACGGCGAGCGAGCCTATCGCTATGTCCCTATGGAAGCCGGGCATATCGGCGAAAATATCCATCTGCAGTGTGAGGCGCTCGGGCTGGGAACCGTTATGGTCGGCGCATTTTACGATGAACAGGTCAGAGATATACTTGATATTGAACTTGACCCGCTATATGTGATACCTGTCGGCAAGCCGAAATAATATCGGTGCCCTGCCGCAAACGAATAGAATATATTGCCCTATTTTTGCTTTTCCCACGAATGCTACGACTCTGCAACATCGGGGTTGTCTGGCAGGAACCTCTTTTTCAAATTCCGATTGGTTGATACGGCAAGACTTCCGGAAAATATGCCCATAAGTAGTGCAAGCAACACAATTATAATGTGAAATTTGCCAATCGCCGCCGTAAATACTATAAACACCGCCAAGGTAACTGTCACAAAGGAATATATCCCGGCTTTACGCTCGGATTTCTCCCCTAACCCAACCAACCAGGCGAACAAATTCCCACATATAATGAAGGAAGTAACCATAAATGTCTGTGTGAAGGCATACACCCACGGTTTGTCGGGAAATGCGAGTTTGTAAAATCCCGTCCCAAGTCCCAGCAAAATCGCATAAACTATGGGCAGATACCTTAAAACCCTTTTCCGCTCTTTTTTGAACATCCTGGTTATAAGTTATCGTTTTTTGAAAAAGTAGCAAGTAGAAGTTGTCCATTGAGGGATTGAAATTTTTTGCCCAAATGGATATTTTTCCAAAAAACAAGGGGGATAAGATGGCGAAAAAGGATATAGCGGTCGTTCTGGTTTCCGGCGGGATGGACAGCGCCACATCGCTGGCGGTGGCGGCATCGGAAGGTTATCGCCTTGCGCTTTTGCACTTTGACTACGGGCAGAGGAGTCAGGCAAAGGAGCGGGAGGCGTTTGAAAAACTTGCCCAGCATTTCGGCGCCGAGCGGAAACTTGTGGTGCCTATGGATTTTCTGAAGGTCATCGGTGGTTCCGCCCTGACTGATGAGTCAATCCCCGTGCCGACGCAATCTCCCGCCAAGGGCGAAATCCCGCCAACATATGTGCCTTTCCGCAACGGGATTATGCTTTCCATCGCCGCCGCCTGGGCGGAGGTCATCGGCGCAAATGCCATTTTTGCCGGCTTTGTGGAGGAGGACAGTTCCGGCTATCCCGATTGTAGAGAAGTCTTTGTTGAGGCGATGGAGCGGGCGATAAATTTAGGTCGTCGCCCCGAAAGCGCCCTCAAAATCCGGGCACCGCTTCTGCACCTGCGGAAATCCGAAATCGTGAAATTGGGCGCAAAATTGGGCGTGCCCTACGAAATGACCTGGTCTTGCTACCTCGGCGGCGAAAAACACTGCGGTGTCTGCCCTGCCTGCCGACTGCGCAAAAAGGCGTTCGCCGGAAGTGGTATTCCCGACCCCACCGAATATGAAGTGTAAGACCGCTTGACTTAAATTGTTTCAGATTGGTAATCTATTGCAATTCAACAAATTATCTATAATTCTCCTCTTGGTTTGCCGCCGGGAAGGGTTGAAAAAAGCACCCTTTTATTGTATTTCTTATAAAGAAGGGGAATGTTTATGAAAAAAGACTGTTGCAATTGATGGTGTGGCATTGTCTTTATTATATGGGCGATTGTCCGGGGAGAGTCTCCATTGTGTCGGCTGCCGTGCGGATGCGCTCATCCGGATAAGTCCTGTGGGTTCGCGCTGCGTGTGATGCCGGTGTGCGCTTCGAAGTGTCTTGGGGTTTTTTCCGCGATATTTTTGTTTGTGCTCAATTAGAATTTATGCCGTTGGAATACATTTATGGCGAAAACAATAAACATATTATTCGTTGAGGATGAGATTGCCGATGCCCGCCTTGTGGTTGAGGAGTTCCGGGATGCCGGCTATGAAGTGGTGTATGAGGTGGTTAGTTCTCTGGAGGATTTCGCCTCTGCGGCGGGGCGCAAAAACTGGGATGTGATTCTGTGCGACTACAATCTCCCCGGATTTGATGCATTCAAAGTTCTTGAAATCGCAAAACAGATGGAAATCACGGTGCCGATTATAATTCTGTCGGGCTATGTGGGTGAGGATATGGCTACCGCGCTTATGCGGGCTGGCGCCGGCGATTTTATCAGCAAGGATAACCTCGCACGCCTTATCCCCGCTGTGGAACGGGAAATCAAAAATGTGGATGTCCAACTGGACAGGATACGAAAGGAAAACCTCATCCGCAAAATGGGAATAGTTATAGATTCCCTTATGGCTGCAACCCCGGATTTGGTTTCAATAAAGGACAGGGAATTGATTTACCAGAATGTGAATTCCCGCTTCTGCAAGTTTTTCGGTGTTCCCCGGGAAAAGGTAAAGGGCAAAACTGACTTTGACATCTTCCCGGAACAGGTTGCAAAAACTTTCCAGAAACACGATGTGAAAGTCCTTATGTTTGACCAGCCGGAGGTTTTTGACCTTGAGGTGGAGGGAATCGGCGGAAAAAAGCGCTTTTTCCACACGGTTAAGATGCCCCTCTACGACCCCGATGGGCACACCATCGGGATTTTGACCTCAATGCGGGATATCACAAGACTTAAAGTTGCCCTTGAGTCTCTGCGGGAAAATGAGGAGAGATACCGCCGCCTTGTGGAGGTCTCCCCCGACGGCATAATCGTGGTGGTTGATGGCAAAATCGTCTTCGCCAACACTGCGGCGGTGAGACTGATGGGTGGTGAAAGAGATGAGGATATTTTGGGTATGCCGTATATCGGTTTTATCCATCCGGATATCCGTGCCCTTGAGGAAAAAAGGATTGAAAGTGCTGTTCGCTACGGCGAGCCGCAGGAACTTGTGGAGGAGAAATTGGTCAATCTCGCCGGCGAGGTGATGGACATAGAGACCTCGGCGGTGCCGATTCTTTGGCAAAATCAGACCGCTGTCCAGATTGTCTTCAGGGACATCACAAAGAGAAAGCGGGCAGAAGAGGCGATGTTAAAGTCGCAAAAACTTGAATCACTGGCGGTTCTTGCCGGTGGAATAGGGCACGATTTCAACAATATGCTTGCGGCGATGCTTCTGCAGTTGACCAAGGTGAAAAAGGCGCTCGCCGGGGGCAGGACGGACATCCTTGATGACCTGGACAACTGCGAAGCCATAATAAATCGTGCCAGGGACCTGACCCGCCAACTTCTGACCTTCGCCGAGGGAGGTGCGCCGATATTGCGTCCGTGTTCTCTGCGCGATGTCGTCAGGCAGACTGTCTCGTTTGTGATGAGCGGCTCAAAGGTCCGATGCGAGATTGACCTGCCGCCGGACCTTTCCAACATCAGGGGCGATGAAAATCAAATAAGTCAGGTCATCTCAAACCTGCTGATAAATGCCATACAGGCTATGCCCGCCGGCGGAGTGATAAAAGTCGTGGGCAGAAACATCTTGTTGGGTCCGTCAAATCAATACAACCTCAAGCCCGGCGATTATGTGGAACTTGTAGTCGCTGACAATGGACCGGGGATACCCCCGGAAATTCTGCCCAGAATTTTTGACCCGTATTTTACCACAAAGGAGCGTGGGACCGGTCTCGGGCTGGCGATTGTGTATTCTGTTGTGAAAAAACACAAAGGGCACATTTCTGTTGACTCAAAACCGGGAAAGGGGACGGTTTTCAAGATACTGCTTCCGGCGACGGAGGAGAAAGTGCCTCAGGCGGTGCAGAAAGATTCTGTTCCTGACAGGGGCGAGGGAAAAATCCTCGTTATGGATGATGAGCCGGATATCCGGGAACTCATCGCAGAACTTCTGAGGGAATACGGCTATGAGGTTGATTCCGCCGCCGACGGACAGGAAGCGGTGGAAAAATACGCCAGAGCGCTTGAGGAAGGGAAACCTTACGATGTGGTGGTGCTTGACTTGACCGTCGCCGGAGGTCTTGGGGGAAAGGAAACCCTGGAAAAACTCAAACAGATTGACCCCGATGTAAAGGCGCTTCTTTCCAGCGGATACTCCAACGACCCGATTATCGCAGACTATAAAAAGTATGGTTTTGCCGGGGTGGTCCAAAAACCCTATCGTATTGAGGTTCTGCACAAAACTATCTACTCCCTGATTGCCGAGAAAAAGGGCAAAAAATTTTCCCCGGAGCGCTAAAAAAGTCTTGACAAATCTTGCCGTGGTTAATAATTAAGTAGACTGACGAGGCTGGCGTAGCTCAGGTGGTAGAGCAGCTGATTTGTAATCAGCCGGTCGGGGGTTCAAATCCCTCCGCCAGCTGATGGGAGAAGAAAGGGAGTTCTTTGAGTTTGGGTTTTTAGAAAAAAATGGTGGGGTACCCAAGTGGACAACGGGGGCAGACTGTAAATCTGCTGGCGTAATGCCTTCGGTGGTTCGAATCCACCCCCCACCATTTTAGATGCGGGAGTAGCTCAAATGGCTAGAGCATCGGCCTTCCAAGCCGAGGGTTGCGGGTTCAATTCCCGTCTCCCGCTTAACTTGAAAAAGGGGATAAATGTTCAATCAGGTTAGAAAAGAAGATGGGAAGTGGTACATTGTTTCTCCTAAGGGAGAATACGGTGGGTTTGAGGAGATAGTGAGGGATAATGGTGAAATTGTTACTGCTGAAGGTCCCGAAAGGGAATTTGTTGTAAAGAAAGAAGGCAGGTTCTGGATAGTAAGATTTGAAGTTCCCTCTGGGGAAAAAGTTGTGGAACTTGGACCTTATTCGGAAGTTCAATAGATGTTTGACATATAGCCCACTTAGCTCAGACGGTAGAGCACTTCCTTGGTAAGGAAGTGGTCCCCGGTTCAAGTCCGGGAGTGGGCTTTGGGTTTTTACTATGGAAATTCGGTGCCCCAAATGTCAAAAGCCCTTGGAAAGGGCGGAATATGAGGGTGTTTTTGTATTTTTATGTCCGCAGGGACACGGACACTGGTTGCCCGGTGATGCTCTTAAAACTGTCGTCGAAAGGCGGGAACATAAAATACCCTCTGAGATCTTTGAACAGGTGAAAAAAGACTTGGCTCCCAAGCCGATTGAGACTAAGTTTTTGCCCAAAGATGTGAAATGTCCGGTTTGTGGGGCTGTGTGTGAGAAGGTAAATTACGCATATTCGTCGGGGATTATTATTGATAGATGTCCCAGTGGATGCGGCGTATGGCTTGATGAAGGTGAACTTGAAAAAATCCAGGCATTTGTGGAAATATGGGACCACAAAGCACGGGAGGTGGCGCTTCAGAAAGGAATTGACCTTGAAAGTTATAGGCGTGATATGGAAAAATACAAAAGGGGAATTTTAGACACTATTTTCGGACTTTTGTTCGGTGGACACAAATTTATTTGAAAAAGAAAACAAAAAACAAGGAGGGATGAAAAATGGCGAAGGAGAAATTTGAAAGGACGAAACCCCATGTCAATATCGGCACAATTGGCCATATTGACCATGGGAAGACGACGCTGACTGCGGCTATTACGATGTATCTTAGCCGCAAGAAACTGGCTGAGGTCAAAACCTTTGACGAGATTGACAGCGCGCCAGAGGAAAAACAGAGGGGTATCACCATCAACACTGCCCATGTGGAGTACGAGACTGAAAAGCGCCACTATGCTCACATTGACTGCCCTGGTCATGCGGACTACATCAAGAATATGATTACCGGTGCTGCTCAGATGGATGGTGCTATTCTGGTGGTTTCTGCCGCTGATGGTCCGATGCCGCAGACCCGTGAGCACATCCTGCTGGCGCGTCAGGTCAATGTGCCCGCTATCGTGGTCTTTATGAACAAGGTGGATATGGTTGATGACCCCGAACTTCTGGACCTGGTGGAACTGGAAATCCGCGATCTGCTCACTCAGTACGGTTATCCCGGTGATGAGGTGCCCATTATCCGTGGAAGCGCTCTTGAGGCAATGAACAAAGGTCTGGACCCGAATACTCCTCTGGATGACCCGGCATTCAAGCCGATTCAGGAACTGATGGACGCGGTTGACGAGTATATCCCCACTCCCGTGCGCGATGTGGACAAGCCGTTCCTTATGCCCATTGAGGATGTGTTCTCCATCACTGGCCGTGGTACCGTTGCCACCGGTCGTGTTGAGCGCGGAAGAATCAAGCCGGGCGATGAGGTGGAAATTGTCGGACTGCGCGAGACCCGCAAGACCGTCGCCACCAGTCTGGAGATGTTCCGCAAGGTTCTGGATTATGCTGAGGCTGGCGACAATGTCGGTGTTCTGCTGCGCGGTATTGACAAGCGCGATGTGGAAAGAGGTATGGTTCTGGCGGCTCCGGGCACAATCACTCCGCACACCAAGTTCAAGTGCCAGGTCTATGTCCTCAAGAAGGAGGAGGGCGGTCGCCACAAACCCTTCTTCAGCGGATACAGACCCCAGTTCTACTTCCGCACCACCGATGTCACCGGAACCATCAAACTGCCCGAAGGGCGTGAGATGGTTATGCCCGGTGACAATGTGGACGGAATGGAAGTGGAACTGATTGCCCCGGTGGCTATGGAGGAAGGGCTCCGGTTTGCTATCCGTGAGGGCGGAAGAACTATCGGAGCCGGTGTCGTCACCGAGATCCTCGAATAAACCGAGACCACAAAAGGGGCTCTCACCTCTGTGGGAGCCCCTTTCCGCATTCGGGTTTTGAAAACCTCAGCAGGGTGAACTATGGCTAAAAGAAAGTCAAAAAAAGCGAAAAGGGACCACATAATTCTGGCGTGCACCGTGTGCAAGTCCAGAAATTATATCACCGAAAAGAATAAACAGAACACTCCCGACAGGCTTGAGTTGAAAAAATATTGCCCCAAGTGCCGGAAGCACACGGTGCATAAGGAGACAAGATAATTTTACACTCACAGGCGGGAAGATAAGCCATCGGTGGGAGAGACCGTGGGGTTTATCTTCCCGTTTTTTATTTGCTGATTTTTTTCCGCTCCACGGGACAAAATTTTTTGCCCCTCATAAAAATTTCCTTTTCTTACCGTTGTGCAGGTTTCTGGGCAACATCGCAATGTCCTAAAATGGGCGTTTTTCTCGGGGCTTGGAACTCTGGGAAGTCGTTTCGTCGGACTGGCGAGAGAGATCGTTATGGCGGCGCTTTTCGGAACCGGCATTGTCGCCGATGCCTTCTCCGCCGCCTTCAGGTTCCCCAATGTTCTTCGCAGGGTCTTCGGCGAGGGCGGACTTCTGGTGGTCTTCCTCCCGAGATACTCCCAGGAGCGCATTGAGTTGGGCGATGAGGAAGCCAACATCTTCGCATCCTCGGTGGCGGTTGTCCTGGGAATTGTTATGGCGGTTGTCATCCTGCTCGGCGAACTGACCGCACCGTATCTTGCCTGGGTTTTCGCTCACGGCTGGATTGACCAGCCCGAAAAGTTTTCCCTCACCGTTCATCTTCTGCGGATGCTTTATCCGTTTGTGGGATTTATTGCCTTTGCCACCTGGGCGGCGGCGATTCTAAATTCGCACAAAAAATTTTTCCTGCCCTCTCTGGCGCCGGCGTTTTTCAACCTCGGATGGCTTGCCGGGGCGCTCGTCACGCTCGTTCGATACCGCGAGGCTGACCCGCATCTTCAGGCGACCATTGTCGCAGCGGGGGTTTTGTTCGGCGGTCTGCTTCAATTTGTTGTCCAGTTGCCGATGATGAAAAAAATCGGTTTCAGGTTCTCCCCCGATGTCCGCCGCAAATGGGCGGCAATTCTGGAAATAGGAAAACTTCTCCTTCCCGCACTTGCCACTATGGCTATTGTGGAGATAAACTTTATGGTTGATGTTTTTCTGGCGTCATTTCTGCCGCAGGGAAGTGTCGCCGCACTGACCTATGCGAACAGGCTTGTGTATCTGCCGATGGGTCTTGCCAGCGTGGCGATGGCGCAGGCGACTTTGCCCGCCCTTTCTGACATCTATGCCCGGGGCGAGGCGGAAAAATTTTCGGAAATGCTTTCCTTTTCTGTCCGCACGATTTTCGGCATTATGCTCCCGGTTTCCGGCTACATAATTGTTATGAGCACTCACATCGTCCAATTTCTGTTTGAACGGGGGAGTTTTTCCGGCACGGTCTCCACTCCGATGACTGCCTTTGCGCTTCACCTTTATGCTGTGGGGCTTTTCGCCTTCGGGGCAAACAAGGTCCTTATGCAGGGATTCTATGCCCTCAAGGAT
>Ga0256842_1003556_pt1 | contig 10282 bp, 20 predicted proteins | sample 4559240metaG_FD_185973 | JGI IMG/M metagenome (GOLD analysis project Ga0256842, IMG submission 185973) | Hydrothermal vent microbial communities from Guaymas Basin, Mexico - 4559-240 | ecosystem: Environmental > Aquatic > Marine > Hydrothermal vents | place: Mexico: Guaymas Basin | collected...
ATTTACCGTATGAAGAATATGGTTCTATTAGCTCGACATACCATCCGCTGGGAGATATTTTCTCCAGTATCATCTCGTATATTTCGCCGTTTATTCTCCATAGGGCTTTCTTTCCCTTGAATTTTTCGAGTATTTCACGGTAGGGGTTTACACCCATATTACTCCCCGAAGAATAGTATGAATAATGTGGTAAAAAAGGATTATTTTTTACCATAGTGTTTCTCAAGTATTTCCCGTATTGCTTCACGTATTTTTTCTTTCTGTACTAGTTTGTTGTTTAGAATGATTGAGTAGTCGTATGCGTTCCCCATACGCATTACCGGTTAGATTATTTGTTGATCTGGGTGTAAAAGCTTTACGAGATCGTCTTTCACATATACGTATGCTCCGTAATAGTCTCCCGTGTACTTGTTTACGTGTATTTTGCACTTACATGTCGGCATGAGTAGTTCTCCCATACTGTATAGTATTCTGGGTGGCTTGGTATCCGGTATGAATAGCGTGTATACTCCGTATCCTCTGTTGGAGTACACGTATCCCTTTGTCTCACACCTGTATATTTTGGAGTACATTCTGCATTGTCGCTCTATATCTGCTTTACGCTTAGCGTCGAAATACACTATTGTGAATAGTTGGTCTATCTTTATTTCTACAGCGTATCTTATCTGTTCGTTGATTATCTCTAGTGTCTTGTTGTTTCCCTCAACATATATTGAGTTTAGGTAGTTGTCCATGCGTATGGTTATGTATTTGTATCTTCCCTTCAACGGTCTTATTTCTACAAAGTAGTTCTTGTATGGTTCACGTATAGACTCTACTATACCGTCCATTCTAAGGTATCCCTTCTTCTTAGCCTTACTGTATGCCTGTATAATGTCTATGATGTTCTTGCCAACGTCTTCGAATTTATGTATGAAGAACAGGTTATCCTCGACAATAGTGTGTACCAGCATGTTAGCCATGAAGCCTCCGCTACGTGTCTCACCAACTATCCTCATCTTGAACGGCTGTGTTATCAAGGCTATTTTGCCAAGTACTGTCTCGAAATCCATCTTTATCTCTTCTGATGAACGCATATAGTCTTTACGTATCTCTAAAAGCTCTGCTTTCTCTGTAAACCTGATATAGACCATGATATATCCCCGAAACAAAAAAATGATGTGAACATGTTACTCGTTCACATCAACAACCTTGCTTATATATATTTGCACTATTTCGTCTCCTTCTCTACAGTCTATTATTTGCTCAGTATTGGGCTTGATTTCTGGCTTAACCATTATCTTCTCAACAACAATTGTTACCATTATTGGTTTATCCAATCTATTCTTAACCCTGATCTCAGCAACCATTATCGAATCACCTTTTATTTTTCTTAATAGCTACGTATTCGAAGTACTTTCTCTCATATTCTGCTATGTTACCTATTGGCAAATCTTCCTCTTTCACTATTCCATGTTTTAGAAGATGTTTTATCATCCATTGAGTAACCGTGCCTTTTCTCCAATGCCATAGCTCTCCACATATCTTGCATCTCTTAGTGTGAAAAGCTCTAACCATCATGGGTTCACCTTTACCGTTATCTGTTTTACTGTTCCTTGGAACGCTTTCTCTATGTATAGCTCGATTATTTTCTTACATGATAACATGACGGTTCTGGTTATTGGGAACTCCATTTTGGTCTCGTTTCCATCAATATCTATTATTTTGACAACTATTTTTCCCATATATATCACCTCCCCGTTAGATATGTGTGGTAAAAAATGTATGTGTTATTGTTTCGTTATGGTTGTTTCTCTACCGTCTGGCGTGGTTATTTTCAGCCATTTTACACGGTCTTCCTCGTACAGTACGTGTATTTCTGCTCCGTTTCTGAGCATTATCCAGTATAGTGTCGTGTTATCGAATGACTTGTCTTCACCTGCTCCCAGTATTTCTCCCAGCGGTATTGATAGGTAGATGTTTAGCTCGTATACTGCTTTTTCCAGCTTAGCCATTACCTGTAATAGTTTGGGGGAGTTCATGGTTATCGGTATGTCCAGTATTTTATCCATATCTATTTTTATGTCTGGTTTATTTGCCATGTTTCTTCCCCGATTAATGTATAAAAATTGGTTAGTTTATTATTGGTTTTGTTATTTTCTTGTAGAGTGTTTCTACTAGTTGTCTCTGGAGCGGTGGTAGTGGTTCTCTTAGTGCGTATAGTCTCTGCACTATTTTTACTAGTTCTGAGATGTTTGCTTCTACTTTGTTGTTTACTGTGTTGGTGTTGTTTGCTTCTGCATAGTTTATGTTTATGTTGAATATCATTGGCTGGTAGGTGTTTACTGTGGATGCTTTTTTCTCGTTGTAGAGTGCGTCTATCAATCCCATTACTCCTAGTTTGAAGAGGTGTTTTCTCTTATGGTCTAGCTCCATGTATTTAAGCTTATATGATACTGGTACTCTTACACATATTGGAGAAGTTATCTTGTCTATTCTTTCTAGTTCGTTTATAGAGGTCTTTATGGTTGTTTTGAAGGATTTTTTGTCTGTGTTTTTGTCTGTGGGTGTGTGTGTCTGTATACTGGTGTATACACCGCCCCCCATCTGAGATTGCTCACATGCACACGTCTCTTCTCCAGTTGAAGCTGTGGGGGTGAACTCTTGGTTTCTATTGTTAGGGATAGATTTAAATAGTTTTTCATCTGTATTCATACATAGTGCCCCCGTGTTCCCCGCTTCTCTTTTCTTGTATATATTATGTGGTATTTAAGTATTGGTGGGATTGATCATTACAGGGGTTTAGGATTGTTTGGTGGGACTGTTTTGTCTATGTTTTTTATATGTTTTGGTGGGATAGGAATGGGTAAGAATTAAAAAATAAATATGTATTGGTGGGACTACTTATTGTTTTCCAGTAGGTTCATGTATTGGTTTATTAGTTCTCCTGCTAGTGATGATGTCGGGTATGTTGCCAACATTATGTTCAGTTTTACGGCTTCAAGTATCCCTAGTGCTTCGTATACTGGTATGTTCTTTACGTTTATCATTATGTTTCCAATGGTTTCCAGCAATAGTATTCTCTTCTGTAATGGTGTGTCTGCATTGTTTATGGTGTCTACTATTTCTCTTAGGTTATTCATTATTTTTTCGAGCTTGTTTTTTGCTGATGCGTATTCCTCGGCTATTTTCCTAGCGTCTTCGTCTAGGATTAGTATTTTGTTATCCATGTTTAATCCACCTTTATCTCGGCAATTATTATTCTAAACGGTTTATTGAGCAATCCTTTCTGCTCCAGTAGTTCTCCTATATTATGTGGTATCGGTATGTAGTATCTGTAATAGTCTTTTCCGCCTTTTTTACTGGATTTTTCCTTACGTATCGTGGATGGGAATTCGAGTATTTTATGGCACTCATCTCCCATTTTTATCCCCGAAAATACTTATGTAGTGATCTCTTTTTGAATCTTTTCCATGAGCTTCTGCCACTTATCCATGTCTGCTCCATGCGTCCATAACATGATTATGCCGTTATCAACATAGTTTAGGAAAGTATCTAGTTCTTCTCCTTCAAGTATGTATTTCTTGCCGTTAGAGTACTCGATTATGATCCTTACAGGCTCTGGTTTATTCATATCTGTTCCCCGAAAAACTGTTATGGGTAGTGGTTAAAAAATATGTGTGTTTGACAAGCTTACTTGTTTTATTTAATGTTTTCAAGCGGTGGTGTCTTCATAATAGTTTTCAACATAAATGGTTCATCTTTATGTTTTCAACGTGAATTGTTTATCTAAATGTTTTCAACTAGTACTGTTTTGACCGAGTGTTTTCAAGTGGTGATGTACCCTATTTTTGTTTCAATATATAATGTCTGCTTTAATGTTTTCAAAGTTCTGTGTTTCCGAAGTTGTTTTCGCTTGGCAAATGTATTTGTGTATCAAGATGTTTTCAAATATATTTGTTGGTCTGAATGTTTTCAAGAGTAGTTGTTTTAGCATGTGTTTTCAAGCGAAAGTGGTTATTTGTTTGTTCTCAAATGAATATGCTTGGGGATGTGTTCTCTAGCTAACCTGTTTTTAATAATTGTTATCAAATAAATTTGTTTATCGAAATGTTTTCAATTACTTGTGTATCTTATTTGGTTTTCATAGTATAATGATTTTTGTATTGTTTTCAAGAGTGAGGGTTTCCATACGTGTTTTCAATATATTATGTTTTGGAGATTGTTTTCCAAGGGTGATTGTATAAATTATTGTTTTCAAATGAACCTGTTTTAACAATTGTTTTCTATCTCGTCTGTTTGGTGACGTGTTATCAAATATAATGGTTTTGTGTGTTGTTTTCAATTTACATCGCCTATCTGATCGTTTTCAATGTATTATGTTTTGGGGGATTGTTTTCAATTGACCTTGGTTTAATTATATGTTTTCAAGGCGTCTTTATCTTCATTAGCCATTTCCATGTTATCTTGCTTATATCCATGTCTAGTGGTAGTAGGTACGGTTCTACTGTGTGTATTGGGTCTATGTAGATTTTGTGTAGTTCTGGCTGTTTTGCTAGTTCGTATGGTAGGATTATGTCTTCCGGCTCTATGCTTCCTTCTTCTATCAAGTAGTACATTCCCACAAGCCATATATTGCCAATGATGATTCTTACTAGGTCTCTTAGGGCGTTTTTCCATGCTCTTCTCTGTGGTTGTCCTTGGCTAATGTATTGCTGGGTCTTTTTCTCTATGAATGCTTTGAGTACTGGTTTTTTCTCAAGGTATCTCTTTATATGGTATCTCCTGTATAGTACGAAGTGTTTGTAGAGTATCTTTGATGCTAGTGTTACTATTTTTCTCCCATCTCTTGTTCTGGTTATTGGTATGAATAATACGTTTATGTATGCTGACGGCGGTATGGTGTATGGGTTTGTTTTCTGAGTGGTTATCTGTGGCGGGTATGCTACGAATACTAGGCTTATGTTCTTGAATATTGTTGCGTTAGCGTATGCTATGTGGTAGTATTTTTCTCCGTACTCGTATCCGAGTCTCTGTATTTCTTTCTTTAATGCCTCGTATTTCTGTGTACTGTATTTTGCGTATTTCTCGTATTCTTTCCTCACATCCGGTATCATTAGTACCTTGTTGTTTGTTAGGGGCTTTGTTATTGATATGTGTTCTTTTTCTCTGTTGTAGTAGACTCTTATAGTGTATTGTGCTAGGGCTATGTCTTTGGGTTCTACCCATGCCTTCATGCCTTATCCCCGTTGAAAAAAGAATGGTGTTTAATGGTTTTTCAGTTTTTCTAGGTACTGGGTTATTATTCGTCTTATGAACTCGCTTCTTGTCTCGTTGTTTCTTGATGCTTCTTCATCTATTTTCTCCAGTAGTTGTTCCGTCATCTTTATGCATACTGTTCTCCAGCTCCGCCTTGTCTTGCTCCTCATAGTTTTTCAAACCTGCTAGGTTGAGTAGTTTCTTCATTGCCTCCTCTACTACTTTTTCTACTACTTCACTAGTTAATATTGTTCTCGTCTCTTTGAACACGCTGAGTACTGCTTTGTTGATTATTGACTGGGTAGCCATTATGTGTTCTCTTATTTTATCCTGATCCATTGGTTCTAGGATAGGTGATTTTAGTATCTCGTTCTTTATTTTTTCCAGTTCACTCGCTGTTTTTAATAGTTTCTGTGCTTCTCCGAGTTTTTCAACTACCGATTTTTCTATGTCTAGTCTTACGTGTAGAGTTATGTAATCCATGTTTGTCCCCGAAAAATATGGGAGGAAAAAAGGTTATTTTTTCTTTTTAAACAGTTTCCATATAGCTATGACTCCCGCTATTGCTCCCCCGATTATTGCTATTTTCTTTAATGCCTCTGTGGGTGTTTTTTTAGGCGGTTTTTCTGGTTTTACTGGTAGTGGTGGTGTGGGTGTGGGTTTCTCTGGGGGCTGAATTGGTGGTGCGGGTGGTACTGGTTTTGGTTTTGATGGTTTCATTACTACTCTGATCATTTTCTGTGTTGTGTGTTCTGGTTTGTCGTCTAGTTTTGCGTCTACGTGTATTATGTATACCCCCGTTGTTGCGAATGCTAGGTTTAGTCTGTATTTTACTTGGTTTTCTCCTTTCTCGGTATATATTGTTGTCTTCTTTAATGGTTTTTGCAATCCATAGGGATCGACCATCCAGATATTGAGGTATATTGGGTACTTGCCATTGGCGGGTTCTGTTAGTTTTACCAGTATTGTGAGGGGTATTTGTTCGTTTGGCAAGTACTCTGTCTTAGCTGTTCTTATCTCTATGGATTTAATGTCTAGTGATGGTGGAGCTGGTTTGGTAGGCGGTGCAGGTGGTTTGGGTGGGGGTGGTACTGGTTTTGGTTTCTCTGGTGGCTGTGGTGGAGGAGTGGGAGGAGTAGGCTTAGGCTGTTCGGGGGGCTGTGGCGGGGGCTGTTCTGGTGGTTGTTCGGGTGGTGGGGTTGGTGGTACTGGTTTTGGTTGTTCTGGGGGTGGTAGTTGTTCTGATGTTATTTTTATTGTTATTGATCCGTGTAGCTTGAAGAATTGTTCTACGGGGAATCTTTCACCAGTATATACTGATATTATGCCTACTCGTGTATGGTGGGTTTTCTCATATATTGGCAGTACTTTTAGTGTGGTTTCTCTACCGTCTATGTTTATTTTGAGTCTTCCCTCTGCTTCTTCTTCTACAAGGCGGTAGGTTATTGATATGTGGGAGTTTGGCGTGTATTTTCCTAGGTCTGCGAGTTTCCTTTCCCCGTATTTGTCTCTGTATCTGAGCTTTAATGTGTGGTCGCTGTGTAGTTGTAAGAAGAATATGTGTAGTGGTGGATTAATTTCTATGTATCCTTTCCCGTCAATTCTTAGGTTGTGTAGTATAATATGCGTTGTAAATGGTATTGTTACGGTTACTTCTTTCTCCAGTTCTCCAGCCTGTATTTGGGACTTGCCTTCAAGGTCTACGTTCCATACCCATTCACCCATAGTGCTTCACCATATTATGGTATTCGCTATAAACTATATTATCATTTATCCATGCTTCCCCGTTTACATGCTAAAAAGCTCTTGTATTTTCTCTTCATTAACACTTACTCCCAGTATTTCGGCAATATATTTGATTAGCTTTACAAATGTTCTCCTAGTCATTATGACAGCATATTTGTCATCAAAATTGCTTGGTAGCTCCACTCTTTTTCTGATATAGTAGTATGTCTTATTCTTCTTCGATATAATGTTCTTGGCAACCGATATCCTCTTAATCCATACATCATCTCTAAGCACATCCAATAGTTTCTGGGTTTGGGTCAAACTATCACCATTATACTGTTTTGGGGACAAACTCTTTAAAGTATTACTATTGATTTGTTGGGTACTAACTATTTCTTCTCTGGGTGGTTGGGGTATAACTTTCTCTTCTTGCTTGTTATTTGGGGTCAAAACAGTATGTTGTTCTTTGCTTGGTTGTTGGGTACTAACTTGTTTTTTCTTCTTTAGGAATGCTAGGAGGTCGGTTATTTCGTTCATTTTTGTTTCCCCGGGTTTCTGGTAAAAAATGTATGTGTTATTGTTTCTTATATATTGGTGGGTATGCGTTTACCTTGGTTTTTCCGTCTGGTGTTATTTTTATGTGTATTTTGTAGTTGTCGTAGAATATTATGTAGAGTTCTGTTCCGTCGTCGTATAGCATGTATCTTATTAGGTTTGCTCTGTCTTTGTTCACGTATATTCCGTGTTTTCCTAGTTCTTCTATTATTTTTTCCATTGCCATAGTGTTTCACCTGATATGTACAGTATTCTCTCCGGGTTTTTTATCTGGTTTAGAATGGTTAATGCCTTGTCTCTACGGTATACTTTTCTTATCTTGCCGTGCTTGTTTATCCATATCAATACGGGTTCTGGTTCTGGTAGTTTGTCTGGGTCTACTACCCTGTATTCTAGTTTTTCGATATGGTATGGTGCTATGTTCTTCATGGCTATGGTGGTGTATTTCTTCCTCTCCCTAAACACTCTTATCACGTCGTTTCTCAATAGCCATTCCAGAGGCTTACTGAACAATATGTTGAACTCTACCGCTACATGGTATTTTATCTTTGGGCATAATCCATAGTTTGGCTCGTGGAATATTATGTAGATGTACTCTGGGTCTAGTGTGAAGTATTTCCATCTCTTCCTAAACGTTGCTTCAAAACCCTTCTCTATAAGAATATTGTATTCTTCCCTACTCATGGCTCGGTAGAGAAGCATGTATGTTCCCCGAAACAGGTTAGGATGAAAAAACTATTTGAGGAGTTCTAGTTATTTTTCTGCCTATGTATTTGCTTATTCTCTCTAGCAGTAGGTCTGTTTTATTGTGTAGTTCTACGTCTATGGGTTTCCAGTTAATATAGTCGAATCCATATACTTTGTAGTTGTTGTCGCTGAAATGTATGGTTATACTGACGAGTTTTTCTGTTCCAGAGTATTTGGTTATTGAGGCATAGAATAGCCTGTTCTTATAATATGTTATCTCGATAAGTGTATTGTTTTTCCTCGTATATATCCTGTTGATGTCTGAAATCATGTTTACACCCAAGTGATTTTTATTTTTCTAGTTATCTGTTTTCCAACGTATTTACTTATCCTTTCTAGTAGTAGGTCTATTTTAACATTGTAGTAAGTGTGTGTCTTCCCGTTTCTGAAGTCTACTATGTCTACTACGTATTCGTTGTTTGACAGCTCTATTTCTGTGGCTACATAGATGTATTTATAGTGTTTGAGGTACTTTATTATAGTGATGTATGCTAGTTCGCCGTTTTTGTATTCAAGCTCTATACATAGATTATGTGTGTGAAACTTGACGATCGTCTCTGTCTTCATAATCATTACTGTTCCCCGTTGATGAAAAAAGAAGTGTTATACTGTTATTGTCATCATCTCTACTATTTTCAGCTTCTTTATGGCTTCTCTGAGTTTTCTCTGTTTTAAGAGTTCTATTATGTCGTCTGGTATTCCGTCGAAGCCTACCTCGGCTTTTATGATCCTGTACATTATTTTGTCGTCAATTATTTTCTCTGGTATCACTATGTATGCGTATCCGTCCGTGTCTCTTAGGCTTCCTCTTGGGTAGAAGTCTGGTTTTATCGGGAATAGTGGCTCGTCTTTAAAGTTTTCATACCTAGTCATGCCGTCTATGAATGATAGGTATGCTCCTATGTCTTCTGGATACGTTAGCCAATGCAGTTGTCCCTTGGAAAGCTCCTTCGCCATCTTCATGTATTCTTCGAATAGCTTGGGGAATATTGTTGCAGACCAATGTGTATGGTATTCTACAACGTCTCCGTCTTTATATATGATTATGTCGGCTCGATCACCCATACTGATCCCCGATGAGCATGTGTATATGGTGTTGGAAAAAAGAGGTTATATTACACTTTTATTACGCCTGTTTTTATTTTGCGTACTATTTCTTCATGTTCTCTACATATTTCTGTACAGTATCGTTTTATGTGATGTTGTCTTCGGCATTCGACATAGCATAATGGATCAATCTTTATATTATTATCAGCTAGTTCCATTAACTCCTTTGTTATTATATCATTCATTTCCTTATCACCTCTGGAATAACCGAATAGTCCGAACATATCTATCGTCCCCGTTATAGGGAAAAACTGTGTGTTATTTTATTTTGTTTAGCATTGATACTGGTATGTGGCATGTTATTTCTCCTGTTTTCTCCTGTTCTCTTTTCCAGTTGTTCTCCTCTACTTTTTTCTTCATATAGATGGGTGATACATAGTAGACTTCTCCATTCTTATTGACCCATACTATGAAGTCATAACTAGTGGCTATTCTTTCCAATATGTCGCAGTTAATGGTTGCTCCTACATCGTCTACATTAAAGTATTCACGGAATTTCTTGAACCACTCCCTCTGATATATTAGGTAGATTTTCCTAATACCGAGTATCTTGTCTACGAATTCCAGCTTAGCGTGTCTCCCTCTATTGGTTAATGACTTGTACATTAGCTTCCATCCAAATGTGTTATATAGTACCTTCTCTACGTATTCCATTGCCTCAATTATGTTCTCCGGTATTCTTTCTCCAAAAAGAGTTGTTTTCATAACTAATCCCCGCTGTGGAAAAACTATATGTACTGTGGTTTTCTGGATTCGTCCGCTATTGATTTTATTATTGTTAGTACTGCTATTATTGTTGCATATATTACTAGTATTGTCTGGTAAGGAGTGTTGTTCATTATTGTTGCTAGGGCTATAAGCAATATTATTAAAATGAATGAGATGTACTCGTACATTTCTTTCCCCG
>Ga0256842_1003557_pt1 | contig 10274 bp, 11 predicted proteins | sample 4559240metaG_FD_185973 | JGI IMG/M metagenome (GOLD analysis project Ga0256842, IMG submission 185973) | Hydrothermal vent microbial communities from Guaymas Basin, Mexico - 4559-240 | ecosystem: Environmental > Aquatic > Marine > Hydrothermal vents | place: Mexico: Guaymas Basin | collected...
ATTAAACGGTTCTGATTTGGCTGTTTTTCGCTGTTTTAGCGGATTTTCTGTTTTTGGCTTGATGGGTTTGTGAAATTTTTTGGCTCTTATTAAGAAGTTTTAATATTTATTTTTTGTGCTTAAATTATCTCATCATCTTCAAGAGCTTTTCCTAGAACTACCAACTCGCAGTTTTTATTTTTAAATTCATATATTATCACTGAATCTTCTTCTTTATTCATTACTTTTTCCAAATCTTTCTTTAGTTTGTTTAGATCTTCTTTATTTATTAAGCCATCAAACACAGATTTTTGTTTTTTGTAAAGATACCTTTTAACTATTTTGTATATTTTTGCAACTCTCTCCTCCTTAATATCATATACTAAGATTGTAAACATAATTCCCACTTTTTGAAGCTTTTATATTCTCTCCGCTCAGAAATGCTTGATTTTATATTTTCGATTTCTGTTTTTATTAGTTTCTTAAAGCTTATATTTCTTTTTAGTTTTGGGAAGTAAAATGTATTATTTAATGCATCTCTAAATTCTTTGACAACTGTTAATCTTCCGGTTTCATTGAGATATGTTCCATAGTTTGCCTCCTCAAAATCAAATTTTGTTATTTTGTTCTCTTTATCTAAATTTAATATAAGCTTCAAAGTTAGAAATGGTTTGAACATGTCTGCTATGTCCAAGACGAGGGAGAATCTTTTTTCTTTTGATGAGTGCAGAAAACTAATTTCAGGCAATAAGCCCACTTCTCTAACCAAACTTAATGTTTCTGAATAAATGAGTGCGTTTATAAATGAGATCATTGCATTTATTTCTCCTCTTGGAGGATAATATTCTCTTTGTAAGAACTCAAAGTGTTCAAGGTTTTCTTTTAAAAATTCATAAGCGACTCTCCACATGGAAGCTTCTATTCCTAACATATTATTTGTGCTACTTCTTATAATCTTTATTTTTTCAATTTTCTCAAATTTATCTTTGGCATCATATTCTTTCAGAAGTGTTAAAAATGCACTTTTCATAGATTTTAATTTCTCCATTGCATAATGAACTTTATACCTCTCGTCGGTGAAGAGTTTAACTTGGTTTATAATTACCTCTCCTTCAAGTAGTGGTTGATTTGCCAATGTTCCTTGGTATGTGCCATTTTTTGTTAAGAAATGAATTTTCAGACCATTCCTCACAATAAGCTTTATGATCCCCGAAGTTATAGATACACTTCCTATACAAAAAATAGAATCTAAGTTGTATACTGGAACTATCCTCTTATTTCCGTCTTGGTCTATGAATGTGACTGTTCCTCCACTTGAGTACAATTTTCCGTATTTTGTGATAAATAAGGAGTTTTTCATTTTTTAGGATTTATAAACCCGTAACCCAACGAATTCTTCTCTCCTAACCCTGTGTCCATTATAAATTTGTAAAATCTCCTCATTTTTGATGAATAAATTTCCGGAATCTTAAATTCACCTAATGTTCCAATAATTACAAAGGCTTTTTCATTTTTTCTTATAGAATGAACTATTGTTCTTTTGAATTTGAATGAATCGAACATAAAAAATTTGAATTCAAATTTTTCTAAGTTGTAGAACATTTTGAATTTTTTTATCGCGTTTTCTTTGATCCGGTTAAAGAAAAATTCAAAATCTTTGTGCTTTTCGAATGAGAAATATTCTAACGTGTCATTATTCTTGTATAATACAATTGGAGAGCCAGTTATCCACCTTTCTCTTAGCGGTAAATCAAATATTTTGGATTCCTCAACATGGAACTTGTGTATTCCAATTCTTATTTCTCCTTTTTCTTCTATCCCCTTCTTTAGATCTTGTATGAATAATTTGTTTGGAGAACTTATTATTAAGTTGTATCTTTTATTTTCCCTAATTTGTTCTACAGGGAATATATTTGAGAAACTGAAGAATTTGAATTTTTTCGAGTCATGCATCTCTGAAAAATCACTCTTTTTCAGAGAATTCCATATTAGGGATTGTATGAAATAATTATTTATTTCAGAGTATAGAAAGTTATCTTTTGCTTTAAGAATTATTTTTAATCTCATCTTAAAAGATCCTTTATTTCTTTATCTAATTCCTTTGTGATGGCTTCATTTAGAACGTAGTACTTATTTTTTTTATAGTTTTCTTTTAATAAATCATAAACATTCTTTCTAAGTTTTGAGTAATAATCTTTAACATCTGAAACAGCAGTTCTTATCTCTTCTTCTGTTGCAGGTTTAAAAGAATGAGCGTTTATTCCTTTGTTTCTCAAGCTTCTTAAGGTTCTTGAATTATGATTTTTTCCTTTTATCATCCCCTCAATTATCTGTGTATACTTTTCAAATTCTTTTTTTGCTTTGAAAATTTCATAGAAAAAGACCGCGCTTACTTTTATTTTAAGTTCATTTTCGTCGCATTCTTTTTTAATATTAATATTTTTTTCTTTGTTTTTAGTGAAAGCTTCATTTGCTTTTTTATAATCCTCTCCTAATATCTCTTTTATTCTGTTTATCTCTCCTTTACCTTTTATTTCCTCTTCTTTAAGTATATTTTTAAATAATTCTTCGTCTTTTTTGCCATAAAGCTCTGTGAACAAGTACAACCCAAGAGCATCACTTAATCTAAATAACTTAGCTAAGAAGGAGTTCCACCTTTTTGCTTCTACTTCAGTTTCAAGGTAATCAAGTAATTCTAGAATTTTATTTTTATACTCTTCTTTTTCTTCCTCAAGATCGGATTTTTTCCTTGGTACTCTGACTAAGTAAGTATATTTCTTACCTTCTTCCAGAAATCTTTTTTTAATGTTCGCAGGTTCGTATTCAAAGTTTCTTTTTCTTATTCCTATTTTTATTAAACTTATTATCCTTTGTTTTTTTGGCAATTTTTTTAATAGATAAAGTGCGTTTGCGTAGTCAAATTTTTCTATGGATTCTTTAACTAAATCTTTATTTTTTAGTAAACTTTGGAATCCTGTTAAAATTTCTTTTATATCCGTTACTTCTCCTCTTTCTTTAACGCTGTAGTATCCTTTTATATTGTCAAACCAAGATAAAGGGATCTCAATGGGTGTTCTAAATTGAGGGATTCCTCCACTTAGCTCTAAGTATATCTCTTTATCTTCATTATCTATTAAAATACGCAATATTCTTTTCATCAATCTTTCTAAATTGTTAACATTAAAATCTATTATTTCTCTTCTTATTTTTCCTTCTTTTAATCCATATCTTTTTTTGAGAATCTTTTCAACAATTTTTGCTTCATATATTGTGTCTTGATCTCGGTAATTTTTGCTTGCATCCTTCTGGTCGGTTGCTAGTAAAATTATAGATTCATACTCTCTGATTTTTAATTTTTCAATTAGAGGTTTTATTATTGGAATTTCTACCTTACTCAAGATCTCCTCATTTTCATCTATTTTTTTAAATAATTTTTTAGAACCTTCTCTGAATAATCTTTTATCTAGGAGAGATGAGTCTTTTTTATTTAGATATGGTTCTATACCTTCTATTTTTTCTTTTAGTTGAATATCCCTGTTCCCTAAACTTATTATTAAGACTTTACTCATTTGGTATCTTTATTTCTTGAACTTTTCCTTTCATCGGTTTGTACAGCAGTTTAGCTCCAAATTTAGGACTAAGAATTACTAATGTCAAGCTTTGTATTGGTGTTCCTGTTGTAATGTTGAAAAATAGGTGATTTTTCTTGAATCTGTTTAAGATATCAGAATACTTTTTTATTAATTCAGGCAGATCTGTCGGGTTCTCTTTTAGTTGTATAACTTCATTGTCTATATTATTTCTTTTTAAATATTTGGACATGAGTCTGGCTGTGTATATTGTATCCCTGTTGTCGTTTGGTCTTTGATTCGTTCCTATAAGAACAACCTTATCAAAATTTTTGAATTTCAGAAATGAGTTTAATATTTCAAATCTTGCTTCTATAATTCTCGCTTCTCTTGTACTGATATTTAAGAATTTCTTTTTGATTATGAAGTTACAGTTTAATCCTTCTTTACTTTGGCTTAGTTCGCTGCTGTAAATTTTTTTTGTAAGTTCGTAGAGATTATCCGGTCTAAAAATAATCTCTTCTTTGTACCTTTTCAAAGCTATAAATTTTATATCGCTAACACCAACATTATATACTAATATTTTTTTCATTACTCCTCCTCCATTTCTATTTTTACCCAACCAGGTTGGACTTTTTTGTTCTTATACATTACATAACTTATTGTCTTTGGGAACTTGTTTCCACAACCCCCTCTTGGAGATTTTCCAAACTTTAAGGTTTTTCTTAATCTTATAAGATCCTTGTTGTCTTTAAAGTCCTTTGCTTTTTCAATTAGAAAAGTGCCAATACTCTTAGTAAAATAATCTCCATGCTTTCCAAGTTGTAGGTCTCCACCATTAAATTCAATATCTCCAAATCTTTGGTTTATCATCTTTTTGAAGTCAGAGTAGGACTCTTTTATTGCAGTTATGAACTCGTTTTCTGTAATTCCTGATTTTTCTAAGAATTCTTTCTTTAAAATTATCTCTCCTTCTGCAATACTTCCAGGTGCAATATACAAACCTATATCAAGCTTTGATCCTCTCTTGTTTTGCATTCCTTCTCTTTGATTGTCTAATATGACCATTTGAAAATTTTTGAATTTTAAATCCCTAACTATAAACTCTGCTATTGGCGAATTGAACCCATTTTCATTGTAGATTACTTTATCCAAATTTGGGGTCTTATCTTTTAGGTTATATTCAACTATTCTTCTTAGTTCATCAATTAATTCTTCCGAAACTCCTCTATTTTTTTTAAGTAAGTAGTAATAAAATGCTGTTTTTATGGCTCCTTTTAAACTACTGCCTGGTATATATGGCTCATTATTACTCATTATTGGAAAGTCAAGTTCTACTCCTGAACGAGAGGGTTGTTCGGATAACTTAAAGCTCTTTATGATTGCTTTCTCTGTTATTTTATTTTCAGCTTTTTCTTTAGTAGCTGCCTCTTTATTTTTCTTATCTGATATTTGTAATATGACTTTCTTGATAAATTGTTTTGCATCGTAATTTCTCCCTTCTTGTTTCATACTTTTTTCTATTATTTCTAGAATTTTTTCCTGCTCTCTTATTTTATCATTATCAAATTTAAGTAATAAGTCAATAATCCTTTCCACAGGTGTTAAATAAAGATAATTATCTTTTGTAAAGTATTCTATTCCTAATAATTTATCACCTGAACTTATGAGTAAAGGCGTTTTAACAGTTAATCTAATTTTTATTTTCTTATTCATTGTTATCACCGTTTGTGGTTGGTATAAGAAATGCTTTTCCTATTCTTACCACCTCAATGTTTAATCCTTCAGGAGCTAGACCATCTAGAATTTTACCTTCTATTTTTCCTTGTATCTCCGCACCTTCTTGAATTCCAATAATAGTTTTTCTTCTATGATTCCAGATTTTTCCTCCAATAAATCCTCTTGAAATGAATTGTTTGTAAGATTTAACTTTTTCGAACTCTTGAACTGATTTGAAAAATACTACTGATAAATTTGTATAAGTATCTGAATTTTTACTAATTACTTCTTTAAAATCGGAAGACGCTTCAATTATTTCAATGTCTTCAATTTGTCCGTATCCTGAGCTCCTATTCCCTCCCAAGCCAGTATATTTAAGTGAAGAAATAGCCTTTTCAAATTTTTCATTTAGCTCTTCAACTAAAAAGTAGAAGAATACTCCTTTATTTGGCTTTAATGAGGTTATGGAGAACAAGCCATCGTCCTTTTCAACAGATTGCGTTTTTCTTGATACTTTGTTTTTAGTCACTGTGTTTATAGAGAATAACTCCTCAGTTATCTCTTCTTCGCCTTCTGATACTAATATATGTTTGCCTACTTTTTTAAAATTTTTTTCTTCTTTAAGTAGGTTCTTATACGCTTTAATGCTAATCCACTTAATTTCTTTGTTTATTTTTCTTTCATTTTCGAATATTTTTGCCAAATTAATTGGCAACGGCTTTATAATAAAATATGTGTCTTTTATTCCATAAAATAAGGAAGTTATACTTGGGAAATTCTTATAATCCACATTAATTCCATAAGACTTTGCTGAGCTTATAATAGCACTTGCTAATGAATCACTGTGAAAAAATTCGCTTATATTTTCTTGGCTTCCATCTCCAAAAACAAAACTGGTATTCTGTTTAGGAATTATTTTGATTAGTTTCATGTTCTTCGCCTTTAAGTGCTTTTATTTTGTCAATGATTTTGTCTACATTTACTTTTCCATATCCTCTTGTTCCTGCACTACCAAGATAATCATCTTTAAGCAGTTCAAAGCCTTCTTTCAATACTTTTAATGCTAATTTATAATCAAAATTTTTGTCTTGATCCCAAGCTATTTTTTTAATAACAATTTCTACATTAAATTTTATTCCAGGCCTTACTCTTTCCATAGTGCGTAAAGTTCCTTTTTTGGCATTTCCTTTAATTCTGTCAATTGCCGTTTCCTGTTTTATTTCAAAAATATCCTCATATTCCCATTCTCCCTTTTCATTGACTACGCCTTCTTTTTCCATCTCTGCGTCTCTGAATATAACCATTACAGGTGTGTTTCTTTCGTTTCCTGCAGGTCCAAAGATAAAAGCAATTTCTTTTTCCTTTTCATTTTCGCTTTTCCATTTTGATATGTGGCCGATTTCATACTTTTGTTCTAATAAACTTCTAATCTTTCCTTTTAAACTACTGCCTGGTATGTATGGTAGTCCTTCCCTGTTTTTAACGACTTGAATATCAACTCCACCTATCCTTGAAACTTCTTTTCCTGCTCCTATTTTTAATCCAGTTACAACTTCTATAGGAGCTTTTATTACAATTGCAAAATCATTTTCTTCCATTTTATTCACCTTTTTTATTTTTTGAGAATGCTATAATTGCTTCCATTGTGTCAACGAATGTTTTGTAATTTTTCTTATTAGGATCATTTATTACATAATCAACTACTTCTTTCAGTATGAAGTAATACTTGTGATCTTTCTCTTTATTTTTCAGATATTCTAAAATTACTCTGAACTTCAACAATTTTTCTAGAATTTTTTTCTCTGCATCTTTATCGCTGTTCTCTCTTTTTAAGTCATCTCTTATGCTTTCCACAATTTCAAACAGTTTCCTTAGCTTCGTTGTGCTTATCTCTAAATTCTTAGTAATTCGTTCAATTTCTTTTATGTACTCTTTATAATCTTCTCCATCTTTCTTATCTTTAAATATTTTTTTTGTATCAACTTTTATTTGTTCTTCATTTAATTTGTAGTTTCTGCTTTGATAATTATTTCTCCCATAGTTTACATATCTTTGATTCATTTTTTAACCTCCCTATCTTTTTTATACCAAAGTGCATATTTTATTGAGTAACCTAACAGGTCTTGTTTGATCTTTCCAATCATTAAAAGGAAGTAGTACTCTTTGAGAAGTTCCCACAAATTTGATTCAAGTTCGTTCTTCCTGTCTTTTGGAGTGTTTAGATTTCTTGACAGAGCATACTTAAATAGATGAACTTTTAGTTTTAAGCCTGTGTTTAATCTACTAAAGATTTCTTCATTTATTGTTAAAAATCGCTCTAATGTTGATTTGCTCAAAATGCTTTTTTTATCTTTGCTTTCTAAAGAAAGCCAGTAGAAAAGGTTTGATAGTTGTAAAAATATTTTAAACTGGTTAATATTGTTGTACTCCTCTAAATTTTCTTTTAATTTTTTAATCTGATTAATTATTTTTTCAATATTAAATTCTTCTGAGAATACTTCCTCCTCTGTGCGGTCCCATTTAAGTAGAAGATTCTCTACGTTTATCTTATTTTTACCTTCATCTTTTGCTTTTTCCAGCATCTCCTCGCATTTTTTGTAAACTTGAGAAACAGGGTAGCCAACATCAAATCTATAATAAGCTGCGGAGATCGTTATTTTTTCATTGTTACTTACAAAGATTTTGAATTCATTATATAACTCTCTTGCAAAGTTCAGAACATCCATCCATCTTCCAACTACAAAGGTATCATCTCCTCCAGAGAAAATAATATAAACTGATTGTTTATATTTTTTAAATATCTTCTGGTCAATTATACCTTCAAAGAAAACTCTTAGGTCATAGCTTATTCTTTCTTGATCTGATAAGCTTTTAATGTATTCTCTATTTTTCTTGTCGCTTTCTTCGCATAGTTTCTGTGTAACTAATTTTCCAAGATTATCTACATCTATTTTTAAAGCTGCAAGCTTTATTCTTTCTCCTTCCTGTTCTCTTTTTGCTTCAATAAAGGCAAGTGTTTGTGATTTTTCTTTACTTTCTTTGTTTTTTTCTACTAATTTATTGAAATCAATAATCTGATGATCATTATTGAGTGGATAACCTATTGAGGATAAACCTAAAATATACTGATAAAAATCTAAACTTTTAATAAATTTTAATTTCCTGAAGTTGCTGTAGAATTTTATTTTACTTTCAATGAATTTAAACAAGTTTATTTCTCCAAATTTGAATAAAACTTTATCTTCTCCTTGGTATCTTACATTATTTTTACTTATTTCAAGGTCTCTAAGAAAATTTCGGAGATTTAAAAATTCAGAGCATTCTTTACAATATTCCTTCTTTTTGTCCGTCTTAAATATTTTGTGACAAATAGGACATTCTTTAGTTATTTCTCCTTCAACCTTTTCAGTTTCGATTAATCCATCGTCGATGATCCCTGATTTTTCTTCAATTTTCTTTTTTATTATCTCATAATTCTTTTTGTGCTTGTCACTTATTTGTATCTCTTTTGATCTTAGTTTTTTCACAATTTCTTTTATTTCTGGATCTATCCTTTCGCTTTCATTTTTGTTTAAATATCTGAATAATTCTTTTTGTAATATTATTGGAGCTACTTTTTTATATGAAACAGATAAGAAGAGTTTTCCTTGGAATTTTTCGTATAAGCCTGAATTAACATCTTTGATGAATCCTTCTAATTCTTCTATTTTTTCTTCGTCGTAATAAGAGATTATTTCAAAATTTCCCCCTCCTGTAAATATTATGTTTGGGTCTGTTAAGCCAAATATTTCTATTATTTGGTTTGGAATCAGTTTATTTAACAAGCTTAGATAAGAAGATCTAGCTTTAAACATTTTTAAAGCGTCTTTTGTGTACACAGTAGATATAAAATCTTGTATTCCTGAAAAATCTCCTTTGATTATAATGAAAGTTTGTTTTGTTATTTCTTCTTTAAATTTATGATTTTTTATGAAATCTGTTATTTTCTTATCACTTAAGCTTTCTTTCTTCTCTTTTTGATTCTTTCTTTCTTCAAACAGGTCCCAAATTACTCTTTTTAGTTTATTTATATAATCTCCGTCCTTTTTATCAATATAATACAAAATTGAGAATATTGCTGCGGTTATTTTTGAATGTGTGAATAAATCTATTGTTGGCTTATTATGATAAAACGCACTTGTAGTATAATAAGAATATTCTCTTAGAAAATCTTCTATCAGTTGTATAAGGTTATTGTCTATTTTTGTTATATTTAATTCTTCTAACCTTTCAGACAATTCATTCAATTGCTCTCTGTACTCCCAAAATTTTTCTTCATCTTGATTTAAGTAATTATTTTTTAGTACTGAGCTGAATTTCATTAATCTTAAAAATTCTTTTTTGTCTGTACAAATTGTACTGAATTTATTTATAAGCTTTTCAACTTTTTCTTCGCCTTTCTCTCTTTCTTCTCTTTCTCCCGAGGCAATCCAATCAGCGAGTTTAACAAGTTCTTTTACCCTTGCTTCTTCAACGCTTATCTTTTCCTCTTTTTCAAAATAATGTCTTCTTACTTTTGAAAAGATATTTCTTGATTGGTTTAAAATAGCTGATCCTCTTTCTTCATGATTTCTTCCATCTTTGACTCCTATTCTGTGGCTAATTTTTCCTATATCATGTAGTAATGCTGCTAGGATTCCATATGCAAATTCTTCTTGTAGTTCAGACATGAGTTTCACTCTTTGAATTTTTCTTTTTTAGCGTAGTTTTCTGCCCCGCATTTGTAGAAATAGTTTTTGATAAATTTTTGCGTTGCATTAATTACGCCTGTTCTTGCTAAATATCTGGAATTTATAAATTTTTCTGTTTATTTGGCTTCTTTAGTATTAATAAAACTTTTACTTCCTCTTCTCTCTAAACATCTCTGTTATCTTTATCTCGGCTGCTGCTGTCGGCATGTCTAGTTGGAAGTTTTCTATGACTTGTGGGTTTAGCTCTCCGAAGAATCCTACTTCTTTTTTGTTGATG
>Ga0256842_1003558_pt1 | contig 10271 bp, 7 predicted proteins | sample 4559240metaG_FD_185973 | JGI IMG/M metagenome (GOLD analysis project Ga0256842, IMG submission 185973) | Hydrothermal vent microbial communities from Guaymas Basin, Mexico - 4559-240 | ecosystem: Environmental > Aquatic > Marine > Hydrothermal vents | place: Mexico: Guaymas Basin | collected...
AGAGAGTCCTTCAAAGGTAAAGATATCAAGATATATAATTGTATTAGATATAGAATAACAAAACGTATATTATTGTCCAAATTAAGATGTATCTCATTCAAATTAAGACGTGTAGATCAGTATGCTTTAAAGGTAAACCCAAGGATTATTGCTCCATTTGATTATCCTCCAGATCCTCGGCTACGGTTTAATTCTCCTGCAATTGATGCTGGAATCAACCTTAAGAACTGTTTATCTTTACCTGATTGTGTTACAATAAAAGATGGTTTTATAGATATTGGCGCAGTTGAATATATACCAAAAAAATATATACCAAAAAGGCGTTACAAGAGATGGTAAAGTAGAAATCATAATCAAATTATACTCGAATAGGTGAATTGTATGAAAAAAATAAAGATTTGTAGAATTACAGATAGCTTTCCACCTCCATGGACAGGTTTAGCACCGGCAACATATGAATTAAGTGCTGCCCAAGCAAGAATAGGTTGTGAAGTACATGTAATAGCAAAATACACTAAGGGATGCAAAACTGTAGATCAAATGGCACCGTTTACTGTGCACAGGATTCGAGGAAAATTGATTTTGTTTGAAATTATGGCTTTTTTTAAGCTTATTAGCCTAAATAGAAAGTATAACTTTGATATCTTGCATTCTCATGGAAGTAGTTTTTTCTTTTTTCATGTATTAAGAAAGTTTTTCCCAAAATACTGGATTTTTGAGATTCCACTTTTTGTCTCTGTACATAATATTCGAGAATATCAGGATAAAATTTACCGAGAAGCGGATTTTTTTTCGATTGCAGAAAACATTCTAAATACTAAGTTAGATAACTTAAGAGAAAAAAAGCATAAAATGTTAAAAAGACATATATGGCAAAGAATAAAGCAAAGAATTTCTTATAAGGATGCAGATTATCTTCTCCCTGTAAGTAATTCTTTAAAAAAAGCTTTAATTCAAACTTATTCTATCAATCCTCAAAAAATATATATCCTTTATAACGGAGTTAGCTCTTTTGTCTTGAAGCAAAGTACTAAAAATATAAAGTGTAATTTTACAGAAAAAAATAGACTTCTTTTTGTAGGTCGAACTATTGGGACTAAAAATGAAGTTGCTCTTTTGAAAGCTTTACCTGCTATTCTTAAAAGCTGCCCTGACACAAATTTAACTATCATTGGAGATGGATATTGGCATGATACATTAAAACAAGTGGCAAAAAAATTAGGAATTGAGCAATATGTTACGTTTTTGAGGCATGTACCTCATAAAGAGATAGTAACGTATTATAAAAATGCCAATGTTTTCGTTTTCCCTTCATTTTCTGAAGGCTTGCCGAAAGTAGTTTTAGAAGCTATGGCTTGTGGTTTACCAGTAGTAGCCTCAAATGTTGATGGTAATAATGAGTTAGTTATTGATGGTTATAATGGATATTTAATAGATCCTTATAATATAGATGATATGGTAGAAAAAGTGGTTCATTTGCTAAAAAATAAAGAATTAGCTATAAAGATGGGACAAAATGGAAGAGATATTGTTTTAAAAAGTTTTACGTGGGATAATATAGCGAAATTATGTAATAAATATTACAATAATTGCCTTTCAGTTATAAAAGATTAATTTATTTATTAGTATCCCATTTCAACTTACATCTCCTTTATCAGGAAAGAAAGGAATTAAGCAGAAAAAAAATTATGAAAAAAGTAAATTTATTTATTGTAGGAGCGCCAAAGTGTGGAACTACATCTATGACATATTATTTGTCGCAGCATCCTTGTATTCAAATGTCAAAACCCAAAGAAATTCATTATTTTGCTACTAACATGGAAAACTATAGATTGGTTAAAACCTTAGAGGATTATCATAAAATATTTAACTTCGAAGATGAAAAAATAAAGTATTTTGGAGAAGCTTCAGTTTGGTATTTATATTCTAAAATAGCTATAAAAAATATTTATGAATATAATCCAAATGCTAAGATTATAGTTATGCTAAGAAATCCTATTGAAATGGTATATTCAAATTATTATCAAATGAAATTTAACTTACGTGAAACTATAGATAATTTCGAAGAGGCTTGGGAAGCTCAAAAGGATAGAGAAAATAATAAAAAAATACCTAAATTTTGTTTAGATAAAAAAACTCTTTATTACAAAGATATAGCTAAGTATGCAGAACAGTTAGAAAATTTATTCAAATATTTTAATAAAGAACAAGTTCATATAATACTATATGACGATTTAAAGCAAAATATTAAAGGAGAATATAAGAAGTTATTGCAGTTTTTAAATTTAAAATATATCAATAAAATTGATTTTTCTAAACAAAATATTTCTAAAGTTAGAAAGAGTAACTTACTTGCTTTTATTTATAAATTTGTAGCATATAATACTCCTGATTTAATTAAAAATATAGATAGGAATATTGCTAAATTGAGTAATGGTTATAGCTTAGGAAAGTTCCTTAAAAGAATAGATTCATTAAATAGAAAACTAGCTAAGAAAAAAGATTTGAGTTATGAAATGAAAAAAAAGATTTTAGATAACTATATAGAAGACATATCTAAATTAGAAAACATTTTGAATAGAGATTTATCTCACTGGAAGAAAATATAAATAAGAGGCTTAGAAGTATAGTTTCTATCCCTCAAAACTTTTTATGCTAACCACAGCAATCTTGTGTATTAATAATAATGCGACTGAAAAAGTATTTGCCAAATACAAGTATCTTAAAATACAAGATTCAAAAAAATCTAAATGATGTGCATTTTGGAGAAGTATTAAAAGGTAGCATTTTTACTTTCTTAGCTCGAGGTTTAGGCGTATTTTTTGCTCTTATATTGCAAGTTATCATTGCAAGGTTTTATGGAGCAGATGTATTAGGAGTTACAGAACTTATAAATTCTTTTTTGACGACTGTGGTAATATTTGCCCTTATGGGCACACAGGTATCAATTTTGAGATTTATTCCTGAGTATTCCAATAAGTATTCTCCATTAATAGCATTTAAAGTTTACAGAAAAATACTTTGCTTTATAATTTTATTTGCTGTTGTATTATCTTTTATTACTTATCTTAAAGCTGATTTTATTGCTGGAAAGATATTTAAAAAACCTCAATTTTTATCATTTTTTATACTTGCAGCTTTTTTTGTACCTATTAGGTCTTTATATGAGTATTACATGGCAGTTTCAAGAGGATTAAAGCTTATAAAAGGTTTTGCTTTTTTGCAACTTTCTTTGTCTTTATCAAATTTGATAATTTTAAGTATACTTACACTATTCTTTTATCAAAAGTTTAATCCAGTTTATTCTCTACTTGCTGCATTTATAACTACCACTCTAATTGGTTTTATCTTATCTGAATTAGAATTTAAAAAAATTAAAAATTTAGTAATTAATACTAATTTTATTGATTCGAAATCTACAATTCAAAGTCCAAAATTATTACACTTACTTTTTATTTCCTTTCCTATGTTTCTAACCAAGTCTATGAATTACATAAATAACCAGGTAGGAGTATTACTTCTTGGTATATTTTGTAGTGAATCAGAGATCGGCTATTATACTATAGCAGTAAAGCTTGCTATGTTGATAAGTTTTATATTAACAGCAATTAATTCTATGATTGCTCCAAAGTTTTCAGAGCTTTATTACAGTGGCAAATTAAATGAATTATTTCAAGTGGCTAGAAAATCCACAAAAATGATTTTTTGGAGCACAGCACCAATTTTAATAAGTTTAATAGTATTTGGTAAATTTGTATTGTTAAATTTCTTTGGATTGAATTTCATAAAATCATATACTCCTTTGCTCATTATTATAGTAGGGCAGTTTATTAATGCAATCTGTGGACCAGTAGGATATTTTTTAAATATGACAGGAAATGAAAGATTTGTGAGTTTTGTAATATTAATCTCTTGTATCATTAATATTGTATTAGGATATGCTTTAATACCGAAATATGGAATAAATGGTTCCGCAGTTGCCTCAGCTATCAGTATTATTTTCTGGAATTTGACAATGGTCAGTTTTGTTAAAATTAAATACAAGTTTCTATTTATATATAATCCGCTATTTTTTCGATGTAAAAAATAAAAATAGTTTAACTAAAAAAGTGTTAACGAATAACATTTATACGTGAGGAAGATTTAAAGAAGCTTAAGGAGTTGTTTAAAGAGAAACTATATTGACCACCAAAGAGTAAGGGCTGTGATAAAGAAGTTTTTTAAAACATGGAATATTCAGAAGACCAAGTATGAGAATACTGAGGGATAAGCTGTAGCAATTAGGTTTTATAGATGAGGTAAGACATCAAAACACTGCCAATACAGTAAAAGTATGGAGTTTTGACAAGCTAAATATTATATAGGGTTTTATGCTATAAAAAAGGCCTATTGAGTTAAATATTTCAGCTAAATTTTATTGAATAAAAGTATAAAAAGAGTACTTTCTTTAGCTCTTGTGAGAAACCTGCAGGAAATTAAAGTAAAAAATAAGTTTTGCCAAAAGTTGGATAAAAAATTTTTAAAGGAGGACACGATATTATTTATAAAATAAGATAGGCTATTCCTTTTTACAGAAAATTTGGGATTTGACTTAAAAGGAGGGGAGACAAGAATGTTAAATAAAATATTTTTCAGTAATAGTAAAAAAAATTATTCTGGAGTTCAGAACTGTAGAGAAATAGAAAATAAACAAAATGAACCAATTGTTCTGGTAGTTATCCGCACGTATCCCCCTCGATTTTCAGGAGCAGGTTTAAGAATACATCGACTGTTAATCAACATTAAAAAATACTATAGGCATTATGCAGAAGTTGTTACACTACAACCAGATGGGCAAAAAACAAGAGAACTAATAACACATTTTTTAGATGGAATAAAAATCAATCTTGTTTCAGTAAGAACGAGCTGTAAACCCAAGAATTATATTGTTAAATTTATGGAAATATTAGATTTACTATTTTTTTTCTATAAATATTTAAACAAAAATCCACATTTTAGAATAATTCATGTGGTTGGGGGAAGCTGGTTTGGACTTGCTTCTATAATAGTTGGTAAATTACTTGGTCGGAAAATAATTTTAGAACAGACACTCTTAGGCGCAGATGATCCGCTTACATTGACAAAGAAAAATAAAATTCATTTTTTGACTATTGGATGGTTAAAATTATTTGTACTAAAAAAAATGGTTGATAAAATAATTTGTATTTCCCCTGCCTTGGAAAAAGCTAATTTAGAAGTGGGAATAGATAAAGAAAAAATCTGGACGAGACCTAACTCAGTGTCAAGTGAGGATTTTTTCCCTATACAGAGCCGAAAAGAAAAACTAACTCTAAGAAGAAAATTAGGACTTCCAATTAATGATAATATACTTTTAAGTGTAGGTCGAATTTGTGAGCGAAAAAATCAGATTTTTTTGGTAAAAAGTCTTAGGTGGTTAGATGTACAAGCGAATGTAACGTTATTATTAATTGGGCCATTACATAAGAAAGACGAATACTATTATTATAAATTAATCAACCTTGCACAAGAATATAACGATAAAAATAAAAAACTTATAATTATTCCAAAGGCAATGGATAATATAGGAGAATATATGAGAGCATCAGATATATTTGTTTTTGCATCTAAAGCGGAAGGATTTGGTAATGTTCTTTTGGAAGCCCTAATGTCTGGTTTACCTGTAGTGATGAAATATCTTCCAAGAATCTCTGAGCTTATCATACGGAATCAGTATTGTGGTAGAATTGTAAGAGACGAGAATCCAACAGAATTTGCAAAGGCGATTAAAGAAGTATTAAACAGTATAATAAAAGAAAATGAGTTAGATTATAGGATTAAATTGCACCAGGAAACAAATCGTCATTATAATTATGAAGATTATATAAAAGGATACGTTCAAATTTATAATACTCTTCTTCAGATGAAAGAATAGAAAGAATAGAGCGTGTAAGTGTAAGTATTATGGAAACAAGTAAAAGTATGAGAAGTGGTGTTAAGTGGGTACTGATAAGTAATGCTTTAACCTTTCCTGCCCAATATATTAGGGCCTTAATTCTCGGAAGATTAAGCCCAGATGCTCTTGGTGTTTATCAGATTTTTCGACTTTTAGCTCGAGTTGCTCCTATGTTAACAATGTATGGTGGTCAACGACTTATGATGACACTCCTTCCCAAGTTGAAGGTTTTGGAAGATAGAGATAATTTCATTAGATCTTATGTTATGTTATGTACTTCTATCATATTGACATTAGTTATATTATTTATGGTGTCAGGTGTTCAGTCGCGACTGGGTATAAAGGATTGTAGTATGCTGTGTACTGTTTTAATATGTATTTTTGTTTTTTTTATTTGTACAAAAGAATTTATTGGAGTAATTTTATTTGCTCTTATGAGATATAAGCATGCTATACTTGCAAAAAGAATTCCTCTTCTTATTATTACATTAATATTCAGTTTTTTTTATATATTTTATAAAAATTTTTTTCTTTTAAACTTTTTCTATATAATATTAGCAAGTTTTATTATTGTGGGCCTTGTAGGAACATGTATTGGAATTCAATCTATAAGAGATATTTTGTTTAAAAAAACAGAAAAGATATTTTTTCCAAAAGGATTTTGGAGAATCGGACTTATATTGTTTTTTATAAATGCTCTAAATTTACTTAAAGCAGACATAGATAAATATATTGTATTAGCAAAGTTGAATTCAAAGTATCTTGGATACTATGGAGCATGTATTACAATCTTTTTGGCATTAAGATATTTTCCACAAAATTTAGGTTCAGTATTTTTAGTAAACTTTTCAAGAATGATAGGAACACAACAACACAAAGAATTACAAAGGTTATATCATGAAGCTTTCAGTAAAATGATTTTGTTTGTGGGGCTTACCAGTATTTTTGTCTCTTCTTTTTCATATTATATTCTCCTTTTTTATGGAAAAGAATATACTTTTTATGCCCCTGTTTTGGCCCTTTTAAGCTTAAGGGCGATAATCATAGTGCCTTCACTTTTAAATAGCCCTCTTATTCTTTCGGGTGAAAAAGTTGAGTTTCGAATAGTATACGATATATGTGAACTTTTTCTAAGTGCTGGTACGCTTTTTATTTTAGCCTCCTTATTTGATCTTATTGGCGTGGCTTTAGCTCGTATATTAACCGGAATTATTATGGAAGGTATTGGAATAATTTATGTAAAGAGAACATTTAATATAATATTCCCCTATAAATTTTTAATATATATCATAGTACAATCTCTAAATTGTTTAGCAGTGCTTTATTTACCAAAGTCAATATCTATGTGTAGTATTCTCTTTTTGTTAAGTTGTTGTTTACTGTTTGTCACAAGAGTTATAACTTTAAGAGAAATTAAAGAATTATTTTTAATTTTACCTTTAAAAATTTTTAAGCCTTAAAGATAAAAAAGGAAACTAAATTATGTTGATTATTCTAATATTAATTTTAGGAGTTATTACCCCTTTTCTTGGCTTATTTTGGCCACCTGTCATGGTAACTTTTTTTTCATTAATACCTATTTCTATTCAGTTATTCCCTTCAATAACAATTTTTGGTGTGCAACAATCAATTTTTGGAGTAGTAGCATTATTAAGTTTACCTATAATGTTTATTGGGGCTTTAATAAGTTTTCAAAAATATTTTAAATTCTTATGGCCTCTACTATTGCCAGTTTTAGCACTATCTATCTTAAGTGTTCTAAATGCTAAAATAAGCGGGTTTCCTATGACAAATGTAATTCGTGAAGCTGGAGGCATATTTTATTTCGCATTGATGATTTCTTTATGTTTTGTAGTGAGTCAAAGTGATTATCATTGGATATTAAAATATGTTTTTATACTTAACATAATTATTTCTTTATGTATATGTATTAGCGCGTTATTAGATTTTACTGTATTAAAATCAGTAATTAGAATTGATTATAGATATAGAGTTGAAAGAATGTCTTCTTTTTTCCTTCAAAATCCTACAGATCTCGGCTGTTATACTCTTTTATTTTTTTCTTTAACTTTTACAGCCCTTTTAAAAAGAAACTCAATTTGTTGGGCGTTGCTTTCCTTAATATATGCTTTTATTATAATGGCTACATATAGCTTAGCTTGTATTGGTGGATTATTTATTTGTATGATAGTTATTTATGTGTTAACTAAAGCTTACAAAAAAATTTGGATTTGGGTGACAGGAGCTTTTAGTGTATTGTTAATTAGCATTATAATGTTATCCTTTAAACTTTATCACTCACATCTTTTTGACAGAGTTCGTGGTTTAGGCACAGGACTTGATAGGTTTAAAATATGGGATTATTGTTTAAAGTTAATTCAGAAAAAGCCAATTCTCGGCTATACAACTGCAATGGCTAAATTGAATTTAGAAAAATATTTAATAAGTGTCAGCTCAGCCCATAATGCATTTCTTTCATGGTTTTTGGGTTATGGTATAATAGGTTTTTTACTAATTGCTTGGATTCTTTTTTGGATTGGACAAAAACTTTTTGCAATGGTTAAAGCAAACGATGATATAGTATCCATTATTTCTATAGGATGCTTTTCTTACTTAATAAGTCTTTTGTTCTTTGGTTTAACTCATTCATTTACTCCGAATACCCTTTTCCTTTATCCTTTTTGGATACTGAGTATAATCGTTATTGGTAGTCAACAAATTAAAAGAGAATAAGGGAGGATAGAATAAAAATTGAAAAATTTCAAAAAAATAGCTTTGATTTGGCCATCAATTACAACTTTAGGAGAAAGTGATAAATACTACAACGTACAAGCTTATGGTTTGGCACGAGAATTAGCTAATAGAGGATTTGAGGTTTGTATTTTTACATCCCAGAGAATGTTAAATAAAGATAAAAATATAGGACATGCAATTTATAAAAATAGAGAAAATTATAAAATAGTATATCTACCTACCTTGTTTAACTCACCAAAATATCCAATATTAAAAAAATTGTTACATGAATTAAAGTGCTTTTCTCCTTGTATAGTTCAAAGCGTCGAAGATATATCACCTAGTACTTGGACCGGTTTTATTTATAGTAAATTATATAAAAAGCCTTTTTTTGTATATCAGGGTATTTACTGTCACCCTACAAATTTTACCCTACTTTCTCAAATTATTAGATCAATTTTTTTAAAAATTCTTTATAAAAAGACAACAATGTTTCTTACAAAATCCACTGCTGCAAAAAACTTTCTTATGCAGTGTGGTGTAAAAAAAGATAAAATTAGAGTTGTATATGTAGGATTTAATTCTAAAAATTTTCATTTTGTTAAGAGTGATCTTTTATACAATTTAAGCGGTTTTTCAAAAGATAGATTAATTCTTTTAAGCATAGGGAAATTAATGCCTCATAAAAATCATAGAGCTATGATATTAGCTGTTAAAAAGTTAAAAGAAATATATCCTAAGATATCTTTGGTCATTATTGGAAATGGACCTTTGTTATCTACCTATCAACATCTAATTTCTAAGCTAAATCTTGATCATTATGTACGAATAGTAACAACAAAAATACCTCAACAAGAAATGGCAAAAATTTATTCATCAGCTTATATATACTTATGTGTTTCATTGAAAGAAATATTTGGAATGACAGTACTGGAAGCTATGGCATGTGGTACTCCAGTGATAGGTTCAAATATCGGGGGGATGAAAGATATAATTCAATCAGGAAAAAATGGTTTTTTAATTGATCCCAGAGATATTGATGGATTGTGTGATTGTATTTTGAAACTATTAAAGGATCAGCGTATGCGTGCAAAATTTTCAAAATGTGCGATAGAAATTAGCAAAAGATTCGATTGGAGTGTTATTGTTTCTAACTTTTTACGCTGTTATGAAAAGGGAATAAATAGCTACTATACTACTCTCCCAAATTAGAATTCACTCTAATTAAGAGCTGAGTTTAAAGAAAGCATGTAAGCTTTTCTAAAAGTTAGCAAAAGCAAGAAAGATTCAACCATACTGAGCTTCCCCTTAATCTTATATTTTTATTTTTCGAACAGACTCTTCTTTGTTCCTTGACATAAAAAGAAAAATTTGGTTTCTATCTTTGCAAGGCGATGGGGGTCCGCCTTTAACCGTCCTGATGAGGACTAATGACCCCTACCCTTTCAGATAAATTTCTGGAGGGTAGGGGTATTTTTTTTGGAGGTAAAAAATGCTACAGCTTTATAGAGCTATAAGCGAGGATTTAATAAAAGAGATAGAGCAAGAAGAGAGATTTTTTTCTGAACTCAATGATAAAGATACA
>Ga0256842_1003559_pt1 | contig 10271 bp, 13 predicted proteins | sample 4559240metaG_FD_185973 | JGI IMG/M metagenome (GOLD analysis project Ga0256842, IMG submission 185973) | Hydrothermal vent microbial communities from Guaymas Basin, Mexico - 4559-240 | ecosystem: Environmental > Aquatic > Marine > Hydrothermal vents | place: Mexico: Guaymas Basin | collected...
AAGGTGATATGATAACGGTAGCATCTCTAAGGTAGAGGTCTTTTAAGTATTTATTTAAATCTTTTTCAAAAAAGATTACTTCTTTTTTTCTATTTTTAGTTAAGACTAAAGAGATATCAGTTATGGATTTATGTAAAATACTAATTTTTTCTTCTAAAGATTTTTTTTCAATATCAATATTTTCATATTTTTCTAACTCTAATATTTTTTTATCACGATAATCAAGAGCTTCTTGTATACCGCCATATCTTTTTTTAAGTGAACTAATTTCTTCTATCCGGGTAAGGATTTTCTCAATATCTAACTCATCAAGCGCAGTGAATTTATCTTCAGCTGTTTCAAATATTGATTTCAACTCATACATAGCATCATCAAAAGAGGAGCATTCTATATCAAGAAGATTTAATGCATTAGAAACAAGATTTTCTTGATTAAAAATTTCTTTAGCTGCAGATAAAACTTCAATAACCTTATCTTTTTGAGATAACTCACGCTTAATTTTAAGAAGTGCTTCATCTTCATCTAAAGAAGGATCAATAGAATTAATTTTAGAAATTTCAAAAGAAGCAAATTCTTTAAGCTCTTCTATACGACGTTCTTCATCTTCAATAACTTTCAATTCTTTATTCAATAGAGAGTAATTTAAAAATAATTTAATTAAAGAATCTTTAATAGCAAGATGTTTAGAACCTATTCTTTGATCTAACAGATGAATTAAATTAACATTATCAAAATCACTATAATCCTTTAAATTTAGATGTCTAAGATATTGAGAGCTAATTTTTTTAATAGATTTTTTTGAAATACCTTGATTGTTAATAAAATATCTTGATTTATCTTTTTTAATGTATTTAAAGACATTTATGTCATCATTCTCGATACCAGTTGCATCAGAATCAATATTAAAGTTTACACTTGACTCACATACAGAAGCATCACAGCTTGAAACACCAAGTGATGAAAGGATAGAGTTCATTAAAATTGATTTACCACTCCCACTTGGTCCAGTGAAGACTATAAGGCCGGTATTTAAGTTAAGTTCTATCTGTTTAAAGCTAAGATAATTTTTAAGATAAAATCTTTCAATCATAAGGTTACCTTTTTCTAAATTGTTGAGAGAAATATAGCTAGTATTTAGTTAAAAGGAGCTTAAAAAACTATTTTATAATTTTACCAAAAGACATGAAATTGGTTAAAGTGACTACTGAGTCATAGAAAGAATTGTGTAAAGAGGATTTTATACCTTTAGGCTTATCAATTTTAAAAGCAATATTTAATGATTTGTTTTTAACTAATAAATAAGATTCTTTATCTTTTATTTTCCAGCCAAAACACTCAGAAACACCAGAGTTGGTAAAGATTGTCATACCAAGACTTTTAAAGTACTTATTTTTAAAGGAATAACTTGTACATATGAATTTACCTTGAGTAAAGACATCACAATTTGAAATATTATATTTTTCATAAGGAGTTTTTAATTTAAGAAAACATTGAGCCTCAGCGACATAATTATGAACAACAACATAGTCAACAGACTGTACTAATTTGAAAAGTTTATCTTGATCTTTATCTGAAAACAAAGGCTTATTTTTGTTAAGCTTACGGCCATCTATAAAGCCATCTACATCAAAATCCCAATAAGGTTCTCCAGGAGGAAGAGAGTACTCATCAAAAATAAGTTCTACGACCTTTCTGTTTTCTAATACAAGACCACCGACTTCAATAATTATTTTATTCATAGAAAATTCAAAGTCAAGAAAAAGAATTCGTTTGTTAGATAGGTTTTTAAGATCTTCTTTAAAAAAATAAGAAACTTTATGTATATTTGTTTTCTTGCCAACAATACGTTGGTAATCGTCTATATTAAAGTTATTTCTTAATGAATTAAGCATATTCATATTTTAGAAAGAACACTTAGTAAATAAGTCGATAAATATTCACCTTTAACATGAGGGTTTAATCTATCAAGTTCTTTTTCGTTCATAAAAGAAGTAATCATTTTAAATTCTTCTAAAGATAAGTTATTAATCTCTTTATAAGAATGAGTTTCATCTAATTCTTCTATATATATTCCAGGTCCAACAAATTTTCCAGATATAGGCATAATATTTTCCTTTAAAGCTTAAAACTATAAGATTTTTCTATAAATTCAAAAGTAACACTTTCCACGGTATGAGGACCATCATCAAAATCTTCCATTGAAGGTAAATAATTAGACAAAGCAGAAGAAATATCTTCATTTTCAAGATTATTAGATTTACCTCTATTAGCTTCTTTTAAGACAGCTATATTTTTCTTTATAAAATCAATATTAACATCACTTATTTCAGTTAAATAATCTCCATCATTAAAATCAGCCTCAACATACATTCTAATGACTTCTGTTTGCTCTGCTAAAGTACCTAACTCAATTAATTTTCTTAAAGTTTCCAAAACTTGTCCTTTATTTATGAAATTATAACATAATATCATAAAATTACTTATATTTTACTTAAAATATAAATATTGTATTCTTTCTAAAAAGATAGTTTTGCATTAAAAAAAAATAAATATGTTATAATCTTAAAAATTAAGGAGAAAATATATGTTTGTAGGATTTATAGCAGTAATAGTAATATTGTTAATTATAGTAGGTGTAATGTCAACAAGTGCTGGTAAAGCAAGTGGTGGAGTAGAACAAACAAAAGTGACAAAAGTAGTTTCTGAAATATCAGAATTGGCACAATCAATAGGTTTTTATAAAAGCTTAACAACAGATGGTTCTTATACAGGTATATCAATTGATAAATTAATAGATCAAGGTATTATAAAGGCAAGTAATGTAATTACAGTTGCAACAGGAGATGGAACAATAGATATTCCTGGTGAAGATAAACTTAATTCAAATAATGCAGCAGGAAATAATCCTGATAAGTTAATAAAGTCAAAAATATATCCGGGTATTTATTACACTATAACAGAAGGAGCAAATACATCGGAAATATATGTAGAAGTTCTAACATGGATGGATCTTGATTCTGATAAAACGTCTCTTATAGATTCAACTTTAATTTCTAAATATACACAAAACTCAGCTGAAACAGGATCATATGATGATGATGGGGCAGTAACTATCACATTTAAATAAACTCTCTTTTTAAGGGAGTTTAGTACTCAAAATTAGATAATAAATCATAATAATCAATTATATGCAATTTTTTTTAAAAGAATCAACTATATTAACACCTTTTTCAGTAATACTTAAGACCATTACTTCATCATCTATATTAAATTTCTATTAGCCTTTTATACTTTTTATCATTATCTAAAAAACGTTAATTATTTATATTTAAAAATTCAAGATCTTTGCTTTCTAAAATAGAATTAGATAAGCTATCTGAAACTTGAAAATGTATTAAAACTTCCCATAATAAATCCTTTTTATTTTAACAATTGAAGACGTTTAGTAAAACAATCTATGATATAACTATACATCGGTTCAATACCAACACAAGTATAAGTAGGAACATTATTAAATACAGTAAAACCAATATCTTGGATTAAAACACATTCTATATTATTAGAAGATAATTCTTCATATAAAGAAAGCATTTTATTTTCATTTTTAGTAGTTAAGATAATTTTAGTAAAAGAACCCTCAGTGTAATCTTTCATAGCGGTAGAAGGCTTAATATTCATAGACAACTGATATTCTATAGTAGGTGGAGAAAAATCTTTATAATCAACACCATTTCTAAGTTTTTTAAGATTTAAAGCCTCTATTGCGTGACCTACTTGCGTAGATAGTTTACCAGCACCCATAAGACCTTCTTTAGAAGCGAAAGTGTCAGAGAGAATAGCTTTATTAGTAACGATAATTCGTTTAGCAGTACATTCATTTAACATAACTCCAATAGCTTTTTTAGTATAAGAAGTAGAAGTCTTGTTTTTATTAAAATATAAATGAAAGAGTCTTTCACTTTCTAAAATAAAATCAGGATTTAAACCAGTAGCAAATTTAATTTTTTCAATAAGCTTTTCATTTTTAAGTTTAAACATATAAATCCTTTTAATCAATTAAAATATTATAACAAAAAAATTTTAATTTAGGCTGAAAATTAAAATAAATAATTATCTTGTAATCTCTGATATATAAAGACAGAGGGTGAATAATTCAATTTAAACTGAAAGACATAAAAGAACATAATTATGAGCTCCTAAACTTATTAACTGAACATTTACAAGATATGTTGTGGGTGAAAAATTTAGAAGGAAAGATGCTCTATTTAGAAGTATATAAAGCACCTTCTTATGATCAAAAAGGTAATGTTTTGGGAACATCAGGTGTAACAGCTGCTTCAGATACAGGAGTAGACATTCATGTTGATAATCCAGGATATAATGTTCTAGACAATATTCATTATATTATATATAGAACTAATGACAACTCTCAAATCCAAATAAATGTTTGTGTTGATTTAGATACTGATGCTAACTGAAAAAAGCAATATAAGGATCCTTTAACTTAGAGATTTAACAAAAGAAAGAGCTTTTGAATTTACAAAGATTAAAGAATGCCACTGTTTACCAGGAGATACAAGATTTAAGTTTTCTGGGTTAGAGCTTCTTGATAAAGCAACATAAAATTGAGAAGGAGCAAATATCTCACGAGTTTCTATGATAAGATTTTTAATACTCATACCTTGAGATTTATGAATAGTAATAGCAAAGGCTAATTTAACTGGGAATTGATAAACAGTAAAAAGGCTTTCTTCTATAAAAAGTTTTTTACCATCAACAGTTTTTTCTGTCCATCTTTTTTTATCTTCGGCAACAGGTTTTAATTTTATAATAGTACCATCAGATTTTTTAATATAGATAAATTCATCATCAACAGATGTAACAACACCTCTCTCGCCATTAAAGTAATTCCAAGAGTTACGCGTAAAAAGAATAGGAACGCCAACTTTTAAACGAAGAAACTTATCAATTCTTGCGTCATCCATAAATCTATCAATATCAGTAGACTTAACAGAAGAGATATGTTTTATAACTTCAGAAGGTCTAACAAAAAGCTCAGAATCTATTTCTTCAAGAAGTTTTTTATTATGTTGTTCTGCAGATATATTTTTACCAAAAAGATAAGTTACTTTTTTAAGATCTTCTTCAAAAGGTTTGATATAAGAATTTAGGTGATTATGAATTTCTTCAGACATAATACCGAATCGAACATTATTAAGTAAATCAATAAAAACCAAGTTGTCTGTTCTATATATTTTTTCTAAAACAACGTAATCAAATTTGAAAAAGTCCCAATTTTTAGATTCAAAAGCAAAAGACACGTCTCGAGAACCTCTAACAACTGGAGGCAATTGTAAAAAGTCACCTACAACAAGGAGAGTTCCTTTGAAATTAGACTGCTTTAATCGAAGCTGGATCATATCAAAAAGATTAGAACTCACCATTGAAATTTCATCAATGACAATAAGGTCCATACTTGAGATGATTTTTTTGATCTTCTTTTTAGGGTTTTCTTTTTTGTTTTCAATAAGTTCTTCAATATTAGATGAAATACCAAGATCTAAAAAACTATGTAAAGTTTGTCCGTTTATCAATGTTGCAGCCATACCTGTAGAAGCAAGTTTAGCAACTTTTTTTAAATCTTTTTCATAATGATCAATAATTTTTGTAGTAATAGTAGTTTTTCCAACGCCAGCACCACCAGTTAAAAATACATTATTAGACTCTAATTTTTTTAAGATATTTTTTAAATCTGACATTTTCTAATTCTCCTTACTAAAATAAATATATGACATTATATACTATTTAACTTAAATATTAATCACTTAAAAAAGATTGTAAAGAATAATAAGTAGAATCAAACTTATGCTTTCTCTTAGAAACCTTTTTGATAAATAAACTTTCACTCCATTTTTTAGTATCATGAACAGAATTGATTTTTATATTAGTAAAGAAACCTTCTTTTTCATTATAAAGTCTAAACCCTACAAGTTTAATAGCAGACCTCCTGTCTTCACAATGATAAAGATCATCTAAAAAATAATCAGCTTTATTTTCTAATGAAGAAAAAATATAAACATTTTCACATCTCCAATCACCACAAACAAATTCTTTTTTATGGCCAGGGATATCTTTTTTAAGATCATACCCATAAGAAAAGATATCTCTACCAGAGTCATAATCAAATATATATTTTTTCTTTTTAACTTCTAATTCTTTTTTAGATTTAAGATTTTTATCTTCAATTGCTTGTAATTCTTCTTTTGTGGGAGGAGGAACATTTCGATCTTTATATTTTTTAACAAAATCGGGGAAAGGTTCATAAATAAATTGTTTTAAGAAATCAAAATTTTTATCTTTATTTATCTCAAAGATTATTTTTTCAATTTCTTTATGCATATCATCAGACTTATGATAAAGACCATTATTCATAAACTCTTTGTCAACAGAGTAAATATCAAAAATAGATTTTTTATTTTGTTTATTAATTATAGAAAAATGCATACCAACCTTATTATCTCTTAACCATTCTTGAGAAGTATAAGGGTTCAATGTAAAACAATAAGTTCTTGTTTCTTGATGAGACAGACTATTAGCTTTTTCGACAGTATTATTTACAACATAATATTCTTCTTCGATTTCATCATAAGGGCATTTAAATATTTTCTTTTCTTTTGAGAAAGTTATACCTGATTTATATTTACCTTCTCTATAAGTAACTTCACCTTTATCTGTTTTTATAAAAATAACATCAATACTTAAAGATATATCTAAAATGGTACCTCTTAATATTTGAGATAATGCATAGATATCTCCTTTGTATTCAGAACCAAATATATGATCTTTTGATTTATAATAATCAACATTATTAGAAGTAAAATGATAATCTCGTTTTATCCCATTTCGGGAAGAAGATAAAGTATACTGTTTAATAACACCATCTTTTTCAAAAGTGAATCGACGATCAGATATGTCAGCATGTGTAAAAGCATTTAAAAAAGTCCATCCAACAAGATCTTTAATTAAAGAAGTGTCAGGTTCTTCAAATTTACTTTCAAAACCAAGGTCAAAGAATTCTTTAAATTTCGTTTCTAATCGATTATCACCCCAGAAATCTTTAGACTCTTTATATGATTCAAAAGAAAAAGTTTTAAATTTTTCTCTATAAGTAAGCTCAAAAACATATTCAGAAAGAGAGAAAGAGTTATTTTCATCTATAGATTCTTTAATTCTAATAAATTTTTTAACCAATTCCTTAATAGATTTAGATTCATCAAAATAAACTTTAGCTAAAGTTATACGATTATATTTGTCACCTTGATTAAAATATACAAGCATATTGTTTCCCTATAAATAAATAATTTTTAATTAACAGATTATACTTTAATGAAGGTTAGATAATACTTAACTATTCTTTTTTAAAGAATAAAAGATTTTTTAAAAAGAAAAATAAGCATATAAAAGAAATGAAATATAGAGCTATAAAAACATTAATATATTTTGTATATTGTAAAGAAGGAAAAACAGCTAAAAAAACCTCTATAGATCATCAAACAAGGAAATAGTGAAATAATTAAAAGTGAAAAAAATAAATCTAAAAAGAAAAGGAATTATTATATTTGACTTAGTTAATTTTTATCCATTAATAGGAGTTATTGCAACTTATATAATAACAGTGAAGAAATAGCAAAATAATGCCCTGTACCAAGGTAAGTCTTTTCATCTGAGGCTGTAACGCGTACACCTTTAAATTTAAAACACATAGATAATCTATCACTTCTATAACCACTAACAAATTTAACAACATCAAACTTCTTGTATCTTTTTTGATACATAGGGTTATTTAAGAAACGGTCCAAATCTATTTCACCATCAGTATGAGGAAATCTCTCATATAGTTTTTGTGACCAATAAGCTTTAATTTCTCTAAAATCTTCAGTCTTGTCTCCCGATAGTATTTTATCATACCACTAACGAGAAACAATTATAAGTAAAGTTTTCATTGCTTAGAAATGAACTTTAAAACATCTTCAAAAGAACCTTGTATAATTTCATCTGCAGAATGATGTAGCATAAGATTCAAAGGACCATCAAAATCCTCAATCATATTTAAATCATTATCAACAATTGTGAAGAAACGTAACTAATTCAGCATTCCTTAAAAAACATTTTGCTATAATTATATATCAACTAAGTGCACCTGGTTGTATTTTTGTATTTTAAGAAAATCACTAAAATTTAAAATTATTTTTTAGGATTTGGGAATAATGGCCCTATCGACAGTTGTTCCTCTTTAAATACAAAATTTCTTCATTTAAAACAATCAAATATAATTTAAAAACAATAAGTATTAATATAACTATAAACGTTCTTTTTATGAACAAAATTTAAAAGGAGTTCTTATGAATGAATATTCAATAGACTTAAAAGACAAATTAGTGATGCTAGATAAAGCATTCAATTATAGAGATATAGATTTAAAAGTAAAAGGTGATCTTTATGAAGAATTAGTGAGTTCATTTATGAAACTTATTAAATTAACAGGATTATTTGGTTATTCAGCAGCGCCATTAAGTGTTTTAAGAAAAGAAGTTTTATCTCGAGATCCTCAAATATATAGTATGGTTATGAAAAGTGAATTAAATTCACCATCATTAACAGCTGATGATTCACACTACGGTAGAACTATATTTATAGAAGTATCTAAAGAAGATAATTATATAACTCGGTCTCAAAACCAAAGACTTATAGGAAAAACAGCTGATTATAAAAATCCAGTTTTACCTACAAAAGAAGATTTTCTTATTGAAAAACTTAAAAAAGAAAACTTAGTTCTTGAATTAAAAAATTTTACATTTCTTTATTATAATGCAGGTTACTTCTATAGAGGTTCTAGTATTTTTGAAGAGGTAGAAAATGTAAAAGAGATTCTTGAAACAACAGAGTATAAAATTTCTAATATGAAGAAAGTTTTAGTAAATGAACAAGTTTTGATTGGAACTTTATTATAAAAGGATTACCTATGCGTAAGAATCGATATAAGATAGATAGAAGTAAAGTTAAAGACGTCTTGACAGAAAAGGTCTATGAACGTTTTTATAGACATGAATGGGATATGTTAAAGCCTTATTTCAAATTTAAAAATGGTAAATCTGTTTTTCTTCAAACTATGGAAATAATTAAGTCAGATTGCTTGACTGATTTTACTATATTTAAAGCTAAGCCAGGTGCATTTAAAACAACAAAACAAGAAGAAGAAGATGGTTTAAATCATTCTCCTTTTGTTGATAAAGAGTTTACTGTTGCAGATTACTTAACAAGTAAAAACAATTATGATTTGATGGCTATTTCTTTAATAGAAATATTTAGAGATGAGAAGATGTTTAAAACACTTTATGATTTCTATAATGAAAATTATGATAAATTGAAATTTAATCATTACAAAACATATAAAATTAAGTGGACCCAGTAGGGCCCATTTATATTTCTTTTAGAAAAAATAATATTTTAAAACATAGTAATTAAACTGAATGATTAAGTATAAAAAAAGAGAGTTTTCTTTATAAGAAAAGAAAGGAAAAAAATGAATCATCTTCATTATTTTGAAATATTTATCTGTCAAAGAGATTCCTTGATTTTTAAATTCAAAACTCTGTTTAATGTAATGAGATTTTTTAAATTTAGGAAAACCTTTATTCCCACCTTTACGTTTTGAGTCGAAAAATTCTTTTAGAGTTTTGTCTAATTTTTTAGCACTTTGTTGGAGAATACCAGAATTTAATTTATAATTTCTGATTATTAGTTTAGTTTTTATATATTTTTCGATTGATTTTTGAGGAGTGAAATCTTTTTTATGTTTAAGATCTTTAATTTTTAAATTCAGTGCATAGTTCCAAACTTGATTTGATAGAAAAAATACTTTATCTAAGTGTTTTTCTTGAGTTTTGTTTGGATATATTCTGTATTTATAATTTATTATCATAAAATGATTTATCAAATTTTTGTTTACTAATCAAGAAATTCATTACCGCCTTAAAGGACGATGCTTTCTTTCTTGAAAAGATAAGTAAACATAGGCCAATCATCATCTTCACCATAAAAGCGAATACTAATATAAAAGATCCAAAATATCTTATATTAATATTTGGTGTGCCCACCAGGACTTGAACCTGGGGCCACCTCATTAAAAGTGAGGTGCTCTACCAACTGAGCTATAGGCACGGATGGTGGACGGGATAGGACTTGAACCTATGACAACCCCGTTATGAGCG
>Ga0256842_1003560_pt1 | contig 10269 bp, 8 predicted proteins | sample 4559240metaG_FD_185973 | JGI IMG/M metagenome (GOLD analysis project Ga0256842, IMG submission 185973) | Hydrothermal vent microbial communities from Guaymas Basin, Mexico - 4559-240 | ecosystem: Environmental > Aquatic > Marine > Hydrothermal vents | place: Mexico: Guaymas Basin | collected...
TTATAAAGTTAAAGAACACCTATTTTACTAGGTTTTGCATCTTTAAAAAGTTCGCAAATCTATTTGAGATTTTTTTAGATATTTAGAATTTCTACTTTTTAGGTTTATTTAAGTTTCAGAACTACCTATTTTATGGTAGTTGAAACTTAGTTCAAACTAAAAGTTCGCAAATCTATTTTTGATGATGTAGTTTAGCATAAGTTTGCAAACTTTTTAACATAAATTTTTTTACGATTTGCCTATTTTAGGCAAAAAAAAGTTCGCAATAGGTTTTTACTACCTTTTTTCTCTTTTTATATACTTATAACCAAAATATATAGAGACCAATATACTTGGATATACAAAATACCCAGAAAAGTTTTCATCACTTCCAACATTCATACCAAAAAAACCTGTAAAAAATGAAGCTAGAAGTAGTATCCCACCATATAGAGATATATCTGTAAGTTTTTTGTTTGTTTTTTCTGCTTCTATCTCTGCTTCTTTTTTTTGTTTTATCTCTACAAATTTGTGGAGTTCATCTATCTCTGCATCTAGGTCTTTTATATCTCTTTGGATATTTAGTATATCTAGTGCTTTTTCATATATTTCTAACCCTTGGTCTTTTGCTGTTACTTCTCTAAAGTAGAAGTTATTTACAAACTGTATATATCTTTTGTATAGGTCATTTACCTTATCTGTTGTTTCTTTTTTATCTATGTTGTTGGCTATATCACTAACTTCATTTGAAAACTTTAGTATGGTTGCTCTAACCATCAAAAGTAAGCTAAACATCTGAAAATACATAGTTTTTATATGTGAAAGTGTAAAATCACTACTTGACAAACATACAAAAGAGTACTTACTTATACCGTACATAGTTTTATAGTTTTGCCATCTAGGGTAGGTTGCTTTTTGTATAAGCTCTTGTTTCATCTCATCATTTTGAACAGTGATGCCATCTCCATCTATGTATATATACTCATACCATTTGTCATATGACATAAAATCATCTTTTAGTTTTTCTGCAAAAGTTTCATTTTTGTAAAAAGATATAACAAACATTCTATCATCTACTGCAACTTCTATCTTCTCTTTTGGTAGAAAGTGAGTTATGATTTTTGAGAGTGTTATCTTTGTAGGTCTTTTTGTATAGTGAAAATCCTCTTTTACACCATCTACTTCTATATAGTTAGGTACTAAGTTGCATTTTAGAGTTTCATCCAAATACTCAGGATAAATCCTTCTTCCAAAATCGTTTATCTCAAGTATATCTTTTTCATCTTGATAAGTATCGTTTTCTATATGAAAAGAGAGTATCCCTACACCTGTTTTAAACATACGAAGATTTACACTTTTGAGATTTAGTTTATACTCTTTTGATTTTGAGATACTAAAGGGTATATCTTTTTCTTTGAACTGGTAAAAAGATGAGTTTTCATTTTCATCTTTACTAAACATACTAGACTTGAAAAACTTATGAAAGTAGGCTAGTTCATTATACTCATCTTTATAAGGTTTAAACTCAAACTTACTAACAATCTCTTTTTTATCTTCTAACTCAAAGATAAACGGCAACATAAAAGTATGGTAACTTATAATCTCTTTGATGTTAAACTCCTCTATCAGATTTAAAATATTTTCTTTTGAAAGTTTATCTTCAGCTATCCCCACAAAACCAAACTCCCCACCACCATAGTAATAATCATCTTTTTTTATATGTTTGGTATCTAAGTATTTTAATATATCTTTGACTTTATAGCCGTAAAAAACTATCTTTTTATCATTATACACTATATAGTTGTTAAACTTATCATAAACTCTATCGCAGATGGCACTAAAATGTGGTGTTTTTGAGTAGATGATGTTTAAATCTTTTATGCTTTTTTTTGCTAACTCTTCATCTTTATCTGTTACACCTTGTGCTTTTCTATCTAACTCTCTTATGGTTTGTATCTCTTCATAGGTAGCATTAAGATTTTGCATACCTTTTATATGGTTGGTATCATTAGCAGATACTAACTGCTGGTGTCTGTTTAGTTTTATATTAAGGATATGTGCAACTTGTTCTAGTGAAGAGGGTAGGTGAGAGTTTTTGTTATGGTGGTCTATACTTTTGTAGTTTTTAGGAGGTGTTATATCTTCTTCAAGTTCCACACCATATATAGTTCCATCAAAGTTTAACTCATCTTGATATTCACTAAGTTTTGCTCCCCAAGATAAGTTTTTATCTATAAACTTGATGTTATTTTGTTTAAGCAACTCTTTTATGGTTAGCATCTCTAAGTCATAACCACCTAGTAAAAACAGCATAACTTTCCTTCTTTTTGATTTTTATTGTATAATAAATCATATTAAAAAAGGTTGTTTTTATGATTTTAGTTTCTATCGTAGGTGATTTTTATTCATCTGTTTTACCACTTTTTTATGAGTTTCATCATAAGATAACAAAGCATATCATAGTTTATGATGATTTTAAAAATGATGTGGTTTATGCAAGAAAAATCATAGAGGGAACTTCTAAGTTTATAGATAAACACAACCTTAACATAAAATCAATCCCTATAAAGATAGATGAAGATAGTTTAGATGCTATAAAAAAGGTCAATAGCATCATACATAACTCTTGTGATGATTATACAAAGTTGTATATAAACATAACAGATGGTTTAGCAAATGTTGGTTTTTTGATGTCTCAGGAGTTTTTAGTAAAAGGGGCAAAAAGTATCACTTATGATAGGTATGATAATGAGTACAATATACTTACAAAAAGTGCAATGCAAACCTATAAGATGCAAACTTCCATCCCCATAAAAGAGCATTTTTTACTTAAAAATGTAGATATTGTAGCTACTCAAGATATTAGCTTTGCAGATAAGTATGAAAAAGAGTTAAATATATTTTTTGAAAAGTATGAAGCTGACAACAGAGAGTTTAACAAAGAGTTTTTTAACAACAAACAGATAGGTTTTTTATATGAGTACTATATATACAACCTTATAAAACGGTTAGATTTTGATGATGTTTTGATGGGTGTAAAAGTAAGAGATAACCGTTTAGATGACATCTACTTAGAAAATGAGTATGACATACTTCTTATGAAAAATAATCATCTACATATGATAGAGTGTAAATTTTTAAAGATTTTAGATACAACTGCTTTACTTTATAAGCTAGATTCTGTTCGTGAAAGTTTAGATGAAGATGCTAACATAGTTATAGTAACAGATTTTGACAAATATAATGAGATTGAAAATATCCCAAATAAGTTTATAACACCAAACTACAAAAGAGCCTTTGCTAAGAAAATCTTTTTAAGAGGTTCTCCAACTAAAAATATAGATACTTTTGTAAAAGATATGGATAATATCTTTTCATTCAATACAAAAAATATAGAAAATATATGTAAAATAAAGCAAACTTTTGAGTCTGTAAAAGAGCCTGTTCGTAAAGAGATGAAAAATGAAATAGTAAATTTTCTTAAACAAAAACTAAAAGTTGATATGAATTTTTTTGATGAAAAAGAGTTAGCAAGACTTTTACAACACAAAACAAATAAAAAACTATCTTTTCAAACAAAAGAAGCTATGAAAGATGCATCTTTAGAGCATCTAGTAAAACTTTTAAGAAAGATGTTGATTTCAAAACAGGAATATATATCTATTTATGATGTTTATTCTTATTTTAAAAATCTTAATTTATCGTAATTTAACTAAAATTTGATAAAATGTAATAATCAATAAGCACTTAATAATTAAAAATGTTATAATGTAATGTTTTATCATATTTTAGTGATTAAATTTAAGGTAGTTCAATGGCTTTATTTAACTCAAATAAAAAAGTACAAGCAACATCAAAAAAGATACGACCTGTAGTTGTACGGACTAGGAGTATATCTTCAGAGTTAGTTAAAATAGCAAAATCTTACGATGTTAGACCAGATACATTAGACTTCAATATTTTAGAAGTTCAAACTTTAACCAGAACAAATGTAAAAGGTCAAGGTGAAGGTGAATGGGAAGAAAGAGACCCTGAGTCACTTAGTCGATTTGATGAAGATACAGAACTATTAAATCCTGATTTTCAAATAGAACAAATGTTTGAAATAGAGATATTTTCAAAAGATAAAAATGACAAGTATAAAGATTTATCTATTGCCATTGGAGCAAAATCTCTAAAATGTAAAATATACCTAAGTATAAAAGCTGGTTCTAAGATAGAGTATAACCCATCTTTTGATAAAGAATTTTTGTTAATGATAAACAAAGCAAAAGCAAAAGCTGGAATTTTAATCGATATCTTTGATGATATGCTTAAAAAAGCTGTATCAAAAATAACGGCTCATGTAAGGGTTTCAGAAAAAGTTGAATATGCAAAAAATGAGATTATTTTAATTTGTCATAGTCATGAACCTACACCTACTATCGATGATAAGTTGATTCTGCACTATGATAAAAAAGAAGAGGTTAATGAGTTTCAAAAAGTAGATTATTCTAAGCGTGGATTTATTCAAGGTGTGGAAGATGGTGAACTCCTTATAGAATATATAAAACCAAAAAAAGGTAAACCTGGTAGAAACTGTAAGGGTGAATTTTTAGAGCCTAAAGAACCAAATGCAACCAATATCCCAAAATTTTCTGTAGATACGGCTATAGAGATGATTGAAGATGATGAAACTATACAATACATTGCAAAAGAAAATGGGTATATTGCACTTGAGGGTGGTCAGTATCTTATAAAAACTGAAATAGATATAGGTGAAATATCTTTTAAAACAACAGGTTCTATAGATTCAGGAGTAGATTCTGAAGTAAATATAGTTGTAAAAGAAACTGATGCTATAAAAGATGCTATCGGTACTGGTATGGTTGTAGAGGTTGGTGAAATTATTATAGAGGGTAATGTTGGTTCAAGTTCAAAAGTAACAGCCCTCAAAGCTAGTGTAGGTGGTCAAACTCATAAAACAGCATATATAGAGGCAAATGAATTAGATATTAATATCCATAAGGGTAAAGCTTATGGTAAAGATATAAAAATAACAAGACTTGAACATGGTTATGTTCATGGTTTACATATAGATATAAAACAAGCCATAGGTGGAAATATAGAGGGTGAAGATATATCGATAGAACTTTGTGCTTCTTATGTGAAGGCTACTGCTACAAAAACTATAGAGATTCAAAAACTTCAAGGTGAAGAAAATATTTTTACTATAAATCCTCTTGTAAATGACAATGCTCAAAATGCTTTATCTGCAAATGAAGATAAGATTAAAGAGTTACGAATACACCTTAGAGATATAAAAAAAGAGGTTGAAAAATATGTAATTCTTGTTAAAAGTAATAAAAATGCTTATAAAGATATAACAAAAAGATTAGTAAACTATAAAAAAAATGGTGTAAAGATGCCAGCATCATTTGTCAAAAAATATAAACATTTTAAAAATATTGAAGAGCATCTAATCGCTATACAAGAGGAAGAAAAAGTTAAAATTCATGAACTTGAACTTTATGATAAAAAAACAGCTTTCTTTCAAGATGGTATTTTTCAAGCTAGGATTATTAACAGAGATGCATGGAGAGGTCATAATGAGATAAGATTTAAACTTTTAGATCCTCCAACTATGTTAAAGTTTGCACCAAAAGCTGGTTCAAGAGATATGATTTTTGGACTTGTTAAAGATGAAGAAGATGAGATTACAATACAACCGATGAAAGAGTAAAAATGATAGTAGGATTAAAAGGTAAGATAGAATACAAAGAACCTAGTTTTGTTCATGTAGATGTAAATGGTGTTATTTATGAGGTATTTATATCTCTTCAATCATTTTCTGCACTTGGTAATGCTGAGGTAAATCTTTTTACAACTCAGATTATCCGTGAAGATGCACAACTTCTTTTTGGTTTTATAGATATGGCTGAGAAAAAAATGTTTGCTAGACTTATAAAGATAAACGGAGTAGGTCCAAAGGTTGCGATGGCGATATGCTCAACTTACACACCATCTCAGTTTGCTACCATCATAACAAACAAAGATATGAATGGTGTTAAAAAAGTACCAGGGATTGGTCCAAAAAGTGCAGGGCGAATACTTGTAGAATTAGCAGGGTTTGATGAAGAGATACTTATCTCTAGTGGAGATAAAAAAGTAGATATTTCATACTCTCAAGCTACAGAAGCATTAGAATCATTAGGGTTTAAAAAAGACAAAATATCTAAAGCTTTAAGTGCTTGTGGTGGTGGAGATACTGCATCTCTTGTTAAAGAAGCTTTAAAATTTTTACAAACTATTTAGGAAAAGATATGATAAAAGTATATGGGATACCAACTTGCTCAACTGTTAGAAGTGCAAGAAAATTTTTTAAAGATAATGAGATGGAGATAGAATTTATAGACTTTAAAAAAACAACAGTTGGATGTGATAAAGTTGATGAGTGGTTAAAAGATATAGAGATAAATGTACTTTTTAACAATCGTGGTAAAAAGTACAGAGATTTAAAACTAAAAGATTTAAATCTTGATGATGCTCGAAAAAGAGAGTGGCTTTGTCAAGAAAATATGCTTTTTAAAAGACCTATAGTTGAGTTTAACTCTAAAGCTATAGTTGGTTATGATGAAGAAAAATATAAAGAATTATTTACTAAGGGGATGAGTTGAAATTAACTATATTATTTGGTGGGGCTAGTTTTGAACATGCTATCAGCATAGTAAGTGCTATAACTTTAAAAGAAAAATTAAGTAGTTTTGAACTTAATTTTGTGTTTTTAGATCAAGACCATCTGTTTTATCTTATAGATTCTGATGCTATGAAAGCTAAGTTTTTTTCTAGTGGGGATTATAAAAAGATGCCACAACTTAGTTTGGCAAATGGTGCATTTGTGCAAAAAACAATGTTTTCAACAAAAGAATATAGTGATGTTGTTTTAAATCTTATCCATGGTGCTGATGGTGAAGATGGAACTATCGCATCGTTACTAGACTTTTTTTCTATAAAATACATAGGTCCTAGAACAGATGCAAGTGTATTTTCTTATGATAAAAGATATACAAAGTATCTTTGTGATGCTAAAAATATAAAATCAGTTGATTATGAGATACTAAATGCTAATGAGCATAAAAATATAAATATACCTTTTCCTATCATTATAAAACCTGCTCGTTTAGGGAGTTCTATAGGGGTAAGCATAGTTAAAAATGAAAGGGAGCTAGACTATGCACTAGATACTGCTTTTGAGTATGATAAAAGTGTTTTAGCTGAGCCTTTTATAAATGGTGTAAAAGAGTATAATCTAGCTGGTTTTATGGCTGATGGGGAGGTTCATTTTTCTATAGTTGAAGAACCAGCTAAAGAGGAGTTTTTAGACTTTGATAAAAAATATATGGATTTTTCAAGAAGTGAACAGGTTTTAAAGGCTGATATAGATGATGCCATTGTTAAAAAACTACAGTTAAGATTTACTCAAATCTATACAGGTTTATTTGAGGGTTCACTTATAAGATGTGACTTTTTTGTTATAGATGATGAGGTTTATCTAAATGAGATAAATCCCATCCCTGGGTCTATGGCAAACTACCTTTTTGAAGACTTTGCATCTTCCATAGAAAAACTGAGCCTATCTTTACCACATACAAAACGGATAAAAGCAGATTACCAATACATCCACTCTATCTCAAAGGCTAAAGGTAAATAATGGCTATAAAATCTATAGTTTACAACAACCATACACTAGATGTAAGTTATGAGATTGTAAACCCAGAAGAAAAAGTTGATATGATTGTCTTACATGGTTGGGGTAGCTCAAAAAGTTTGATGCAACGTTCATTTCACTTACAACTTGAGGGTTTTAGACATATTTACATAGATTTACCTGGTTTTGGAAATAGCACTTGTAATGTTGCTTTAACAACAGAAGATTATGCACGGATAGTTGAACTACTTATGATACATATAAATGCTTCTAAAGATGTTATAGTTGGTCACTCTTTTGGTGGTAAAGTTGCAGTTTTACTAAAACCAAAACTACTTGTACTTATGGCGAGTGCCGGTATAGTTGTACCTAAAACATTTAAAGTTAAGTTTAAAATTGCTCTTTTTAAGTTTTTAAAAACGATTGGTTTAGCTGGTATGAGAAGTAAGTTTGTAGCATCTGATGCTCAAAATCTTAGTGAAGTGATGTACCAAACTTTTAAAAATGTTGTAGATGAAGATTTTACAGAGGAGTTTAAAAACTTTGAGTCAAAAGCACTTTTGTTATGGGGTAAAGATGATACAGCCACACCACTAAGTTCTGCAAAAAAGATAGATAGCTTGATAAAAGATTCTAGTTTAGAGGTTTATGATGGTGACCATTACTTTTTTATGCAACATGAAAAAGATGTATCAAAAAAGATAGAAGAGTGTTTTTTAGAAACATTAAACATAGATAAGGTGGGTTAGTAAAATGGAAGATTATGAAGTATTTGTATCGTTTATAACAAATGTTGTATTTGTAACTATGCTAGGTTGGTATCTTATCACAAACTTGCAATGGTATGATTATAAGTTATCTCGTGTGATTTTGAAACATCATAAGCCACAATGGCATCTTATATATTTCTTTATCCCTTTTATCGCATACCATACAACTGGTCAATTCTTTTTAATCTTTTTTTATTTTGCAATACTTCCAGCTCTTTTTATATGGAACAAAAAACTAGATAAAAAGCTTGTTTTAACATGGAGAGTTAAAAGGTTTCTTATACTTTTAGTTTCTTTAACACTTTTTCAAGATGTTCTTTGTAGTTTAAAAGATGGATGTTCAACTTACGGTGTGTTTATGCCTTTAGCTATGGCTTATATCGGTAGTCATCTTATAGAAAAGTACCTTTTTATGGTATATAAAAAACAAGCTAAACAGAAACTCTCAGATATGAAAAATCTACAAATCATAGCTATAACTGGTAGTTATGGAAAAACAAGCATCAAAAACTTTGTAGCTCAGATGCTAAGTAAAAAGTACAAAGTTTATGCAACACCAAGAAGTGTAAATACTCTAGGTGGAATTATAGGAGATATAAACAACTCCCTACCAACAGATACAGATATATACATCTGTGAAGCAGGTGCTAGGGAGATAGGCGATATATATGAGATAACCACTTTTGTAGAACCTCAAACAGTAGTGGTTGGAAAAGTTGGTGAGGCTCATATAGAATACTTTGGAAGTTTAGAAAATATCATAGCTACAAAACTAGAGATAATGCAATCTCCAAGACTTCAAAATGCTTTTATACACACAAGTGTAACAACTGAACCACATGAAAAAGTTACATTTTTTGGTGATGGTGTAAGTGACTTAGAAGCTACTCTTGATGGAACGGATTTTAAACTAGATGGAATGAAACTTCATACTGATGTTTTAGGTGCTTTTCAAACTATGAACATAGAAGTAGCCGTAAAAATAGCAAAATTATTTATGATAAATGATGAGGAAATCATCACTTTAGTAGATAGATTAAAACCCATAGAACATAGACTAGAACTTATAAAAGCAGGTGGGAAAATTATACTAGATGATGGTTACAATGGCAACATAGATGGGATGCTAGAGGGCATCCGACTTTGTTCACTTCATAATGGTAGAAAAAAGGTTATAGTAACCCCTGGGCTAGTTGAAAGCAGTGAAAAATTAAATTTAAAACTTATAGATGCTATAAACAACACTTTTGATATAGTGATAGTAACAGGTAAATTAAATGCAAAACTTTTTGATGAAAACTTAGATGTAGCAAACAAAATCTTACTAGAGGATAAATCAGCATTAACAAGCATACTAGCATCACATACAAAAGAGGGTGATATAATACTTTTTGCTAATGATGCTCCTAACTTTATATAAGGTCTATTTATTATGAAAAAGCTACCAATAGGCATCCAAACATTTAAAAAAATTGTAGATGGGGATTATCTCTATATAGATAAAACAGATTTAGCCTTAGAAGTTATACAAAATTATCAATATAGCTTTTTATCTCGTCCAAGAAGATTTGGAAAAAGCCTGTTTTTAGATACTCTTAAAAACATATTTGAAGGAAATAAAGAACTTTTTAAAGGTTTAGATATATATGATAAATGGGATTTTGAAGATGTATATCCTGTTATCAAGATAGATTGGGCAGGGGATTTTAAAACTTTAGAATTAACAAAAGAAAGAGCATTCCAAATACTAAAAGAAAATCAAAAAAGATTAGATATAGAGTGTGAATATAAAAATTCACCTAGTGGATGTTTTGAAGAACTTATACAAAAAGC
>Ga0256842_1003561_pt1 | contig 10269 bp, 12 predicted proteins | sample 4559240metaG_FD_185973 | JGI IMG/M metagenome (GOLD analysis project Ga0256842, IMG submission 185973) | Hydrothermal vent microbial communities from Guaymas Basin, Mexico - 4559-240 | ecosystem: Environmental > Aquatic > Marine > Hydrothermal vents | place: Mexico: Guaymas Basin | collected...
TCCTTTCCTACCTGTGTATTGGTCCTTATTTCAACACCCATAGATTTAATATTATTTATCTCTCTATCAATCTGATCTATCGGCAATCTATACATAGGAATACCGTGTGTTAAGGCACCACCAGCTCTTGCTCTCTGCTCAAATATCGTAACAGAATGACCCATTGTAGCCAGGTGATATGCAGCAGAAAGTCCACTTGGGCCACCACCGATAATAGCAACCTTCTTGCCTGTCGAAGGCATCTTCTCTATATTGACATCCTTGTAATCCTTAACCTGATCTGTAGCAAATCTCTTCAGCCACATAATTTGTACTGGCTCGCCTCTGTATTGATATACGCATGCTTCCTGACACCTATGTGTACATATTCTACCACATATACCCGGTAAGACATTGTCTTCCAGCATATACTTAACAGATTTATCATATTTACCATCGAATATAGCCTGAATATATTCAGGAATCTTCATGTGAGCAGGACAACCTTGCATACAAATACCGCAGCCTAAACAGCGCATAGCTTCTTTTCTTGCCTGCTCTTCTGTGAAGCCCTTTATTATCTCTTCGAAGGACTTCTTTCTTACTTCTGGTTCTAACTCTTCCATCTCTTCTGCTTCAAGCATCAACGGTGTTATCTCGTTGCTTTGTACAAATCCGGGTTCCCTACCCTGCTCTTCCATTGGAATCCAGGCAAATGCATCTGCATCTGTAGATGTATAGATCAAATCCTTTGACATCTTTAGGGAACCAGTAGGACACATCTCAACGCACAAAGCACAGAAAGAGCATCTACCGTAATCTATCTTAGGTCTTACAGGATTAGCACCCTTTTTGTTTTTATCAATAGGCCTAATATCTGAAGGATCTTCCATTGTTATAGCAGCACACGGACATATGTCCCTACAGTTACCGCAACCTATACATTTATCTAAATCATTTATATGAAGTCCCCTGAACCTCTCAGGTACAGGCTTTGTCTCCTTAGGATATCTCAATGTATGTGGTTTCTTAAAAAGATATTTAATAGAAGAAAGAGGCTTCAGAAAACTCCCTTTTTCATATTCTCTTATATCCATAACACCACCCCTTACCTATCAATCTCTGGAGGACAAATGTCCAAACTTACCAAAATATGAGAAACATCAGCAAGCCTTTGACCAACAAGAACCCTTTCAGCTATTGTAAACATGTGAGTATGTGATGCTCCTCTTACTGCAACCCTATATGGTTTACCCGTTCCATCGCTTACCATGTAAAAGCCGTGTTCCCCTCTCGCAGATTCTACTTTAGCATATGCTTCACCCTTTGGTACATTCCACTTCAAAGGGTTAGGCATTTTTGCCCACACAGGACCCTTCTTAGGCATCTTCTTTATAGCTTGTTCTATAAGATTCAAACTATTCTCGATTTCCCATCTTCTTATCATAGCCCTGGCCCATGAATCTCCATCTGTTAGGGTAGGAATTTCAAAATCTAAATACTCATAAGCTGCGTATGGATCATCTTTTCTTACATCCTGAGCAACACCTGTAGCCTTAAGGATTGGTCCTGTTGCTCCCCATTCTATAGCCTGTTCTTTGGTAACGACTGCCACACCTTTGGTTCTGTGTCTGAACAAAACATTTTTGAAGAATAAATTATCGTAATCTATCAATCTGTTTCTCATATACTTTACATAATCAAGTACCCTATCAGTCCAACCAGGTGGCAAATCCCTTCTAACTCCGCCGGGCCATATATACATGTGATAAACCCTTGCTCCACATATCTCCGAGAATAAGTCTAATGCATAATCCCTATCGCCCACACTCCACTGTATAAGCGTATATAGACCCAAAGTACCAGCAAAACCACCCATCCAGAAAGAGTAAGTAGCAACCCTTGCAAGCTCGAGTACTATTGTTCTTATATATTTTGCCCTTTCTGGTATTTCAACACCCATTAAATCCTCAACAGCCATAGCATAAGCAGCTTCATTGATGTCAGGTTCAGGAACGCAAATTCTTGGAATTAAAGCCAAATTCTGTATGTAATATCTTCCTTCCATTGCTTTTTCAAAGGCTCTATGCAGATAACCAGGATCACCTTTTGCTGAAACTACTGTATCACCTTCCAGTTCAATCTTTAATGAAAAGTTTCCTGGAACTCCAGGATGGTTAGGACCTATAAAAAGCTCATAAGTTTTACTCATTTCCTTCCTCCGAGTGCCTGAATACAAAATGTTCATTACAATATTTGACACTATCGAAATCTTTTCTCAAAGGTGGTATCTCCTTCCAATTTTCAAGAATAAATGGCTTACCGCTTTCATCATTACCTTTAAACTTTATTCCAAACATCTCCGTTATCTCTCTTTCCCAGGTGTGAGCAGATGGATATATCTTTTCTGCCGTTTCCATAATCGGATTATCCCTATCTACACGGGTTCGAACTATAACATTTACCTTATACTGATGACTGTACAACACATAAAATACTTCGAACTCACCTTCTTTTATCCAGTCAACCGCATTTTGAACAGACAACTGATGAAAACCCATTAATTTTAAACTATACAGTGTCCCTATAACCCTATCTTTATCCACATCAACAAATATTCTATTCTCTCTTTGGACAGTAACCTTAACATTGTCCAACTCTTTAATCTGATTCACTATATCCATCATCCCAGCACCTTCCTTTGATTTTCCTTGTAATAGGCAAGATTTTTCTTATAAAGCTTATACCCGTTAGCCTTACCACTATCTATAAGTTCCATCAAATGTTTAAAGGCGCTCATAACAGCTTCTGGTCTTGGCATACATCCAGCTATATAAACATCAACTGGTATATACCTATCCAATCTCTTTATAACAGCATAGGAATCCCAATAGACCCCACCATTGAGCGTACAAGAACCGAAACCTATTACATACTTAGGATCAAGCATCTGTTCATAAACAGTTATAAGTCTTCTCAATGTCTTTACATTCAGATAACCCGTAACCAAAAGTATATCACACTGTCTGGGTGTAACATAAGGACTCATTCCGAATCTTTCCATATCGTAACGTGATGTCATTGTTGGCGGAAGCTCCATAGCTCCACAACCAGTACAATAATGTATCATCCACAGAGAGCGCTTTCTTAGCATATTAGCTATGGTTCTTACTTGCTCTTCTGTCATTTTTTCCATTTCTTTATCCTCCTATCTCACAAGCACTATAACAAGATTTACAAGAGCTATTATTGCTGGCCATTTCCAATAGAAGCGCACCGCATCATCAATTCTAAATCTCGGGAAAACACTATCAAAGAATATCATTATAAAGAAAACAACAAACATCTTTACATAAAATTCTAATAGATTAGATCCGCCACCCAAGAAGAGATCAACAAACAAAGCTATTTCCAAGTATATATGAAAAGCATGGTTTATCATCAACAAACCAAGATGTTTTCCGCCATATTCTACCATAGGTCCTGTAGCAACTTCGTGTGGAGCTGTTATAATATCAAACGGATGCTCACCCAAAGCACCATACACAACAATAAAGCCCACAATAGCAGCCAGAGGCAAAGCCCAAGCCGTCCAATTTCCATGTGCCTGAGCAGCAATTATATCTGGTAGACTTGTAGTATTATAGTACAAAGCAACCGATATGACTATTATAACCAACGGTAAATCGTATCCGAACATTAATGTTAAAGCTCGGGATATACCGATACTTGCATTTGGGTTTGCAGAATCTCCAGCACCCAAAGCCATACCGAGAGAACCTATAGCCATGATATAAAGCAACGCTATAAGATCGGCAGATCCGCTAAGCATATTCCATCCGCCCATAGGGATAAAGAATACCGCCAAAATAGAACCTGCCACTGCTATAATCGGACCCAAGCTAAATATGATACCGTGCGATATATTCTCTTCCTTTAATAGAAGTTTAAGCACATCGTAAATAGGCTGGATTACCGGTGGACCATATCTTCTCTGAATGCGTGGTACAACCTTCCTCTTTAACATTATAAACGAAAGGCCTATAGCAAAAGCAATTAAAGGTGCACCTACAGCCATTAAAACCTTTTCAATTACCATAATTTGCCTCCCAATAGTATTGCAGCTGCAGCAATTGTAACAACTATAAGGATGTAGGAGTTATAAGTCCCAAGATTTCCCGTATATACCCTTCTCATATAGTAATCACCGAATATCTTACATGCATCAACCCAGTAATTATACACTCTCTCTATACTCCACTTGAAGATAGGTTTTATAACCCTGCCAAAAGACATATAGAAGCCAAAGCTGTAGTTGTATTTAAGCTCTGGAGTTACAACCTGACCTGCAGCATAATTATCGTATTGAGATACCTTTCTCGTCTTGGAGAACAATAGGAAGAATATCCAAGATGCAATAAACGCTATCATTAGAACAGATACAATATTTATAACCTTTAACGAGCCCATTGCCGTTCCTGCAGGAAAACCATACAGAGTGTATGCTATAGGTTTAAATCCGAAGAATTCTATACCCTTAACTATTACATCCATAGCTATACCTGGCATAACACCAAATACCATTGTCAGAATAGCTAAGACCCACATAGGAATTTGCATTATAATAGGCACATCTTTGACATTCTCATACTTCTGCGGCAACTGACCCAAGAAAATTGAATGCACAAGCCTATAGACATACAAGAAAGCACCAGTACTACCTACAAATGCCATTATAAGCAGGAATACCTCTTTTTTCTGCAAAAGGGCTTCATAGATCATCCACTTAGAGACAAAACCACTCATTGGTGGAACACCAGCTAAAGCAATTATACCCACCAATAGAGCCACAAATGTAAACGGCATTTTCTTTACCAATCCACCAAGTTCGCTTAGATTCCTTGTGCCTGTTCTATATATAACAGATCCAACCGCAAGGAAGAGTAACCCTTTAAAAATAGCGTGATTTAAAGCATGGAATAATCCACCTGCCACTCCAAGAGAAGTAGCTGTAGCTATACCTAAAACAACATATCCTATCTGCGATATTGACGAATAGGCTAACAACCTTTTAGCATCTTCTTGCATTATGGCAAGGAAGGTCGCCAATACTATAGATAAACCTGCAAGCCATTGAATTATATAAAGCAACACAGGTGTTGAGAATACCTTAGGCATAATTTTACCAGCCAGATTCACTGTCAGAAAAGCATATAATACTATGAATAGACCGTAAGCTCCCATCTTTATTAAGACACCTGATAACAATGGTGAAACTGGTGATGGAGCTTCCGAGTGGGCATCAGGTAACCATGTATGCAAAGGCATAACTGCTGCCTTCACGAACAATCCAATAGCCAAAAGCACAACTACCCAGATAGTGAAAGATGGAGATGATGTAGCTAAAACATTGGCAACATCTGCATATACAAGGCTATGTGCCTTTCCATAAAGAAGAGCCATAGCTATAAACATTGCATAAGCGCCGATGACGCTCATAATGATATATTTATAACCTGCATCGAGAGACTTTTTACCGCCGTAAATAACCAAGAAGTAGGATGTCCAGCTCATTATTTCCCAAAAGATAAAGAATGTTATAAGGTCTCCTGCCAACACTATGCCAGCCATCGCACCTTCTACAAACAACAGGTGCATGTAATAGGAATCCAGTTTCATCTTATCTTCTTCCATATCTCCTATGGAGAACAGCACAATCAACGCTGACATTCCCGTAACAATAAAGAGAAACAACCATGTTATAGGATTGGTTTGAAAAACAAGCTCAGACCCAAAGAGAGAACCCCAATGAATATTACCAATTGAAACATTATACAACATAAATGTTTCAAATACCGATGCAAATGAGAACACAATAGCTATCAAAAATCTTATCCATCTATGAATCTTGCCGCCAATAAAAGCAAGCAATCCGCCTACAAATGGTGTAAGTACAATAACCTTTATTAAGGTATCCACGCTTATATTGTTCATTATAAGCCTCCTAACTTCAGAGCTAACATTGTATAGCTCTTGTTTAACAGATCCGCAGCCGTTTTATGCATAAAGTCCATTACAGGCATAGGATAAAAGCTTACTGCAAGTAAAACTAAACCCAGCACAACAACACTGAACAACATGCCATAAGGCATCTCTTTTACACTTATCTCCTTCTGTGGCTTACCAAAATACATCATCTGAAGAAGTTTAAAGAAGTAAGCACCTTCTACAACGGACATAAGCAAGATAATTACTACCGATGCCAAAAGGAATGTATTTTGATTCTCCAAAGCAGCAAATATGATTTTTAATTTGCTCCAGAATCCAAAGAACGGCGGTAATCCCATTAAAGAAAACGCTCCTATTGCAAAGAAGAAAGAAGAAATCTTCATCTTTCTTCCTATACCTGCAAAGTCTTCAATATTCCTTGAACCAACCCTTAAAATCATTCCACCCACTGCCAAGAACAACATACCCTTAGCTAATGAGTGGTTAACTATCTGCATAAATGCACCTTCAAGTCCATTAAGGGTATGCAGAGAATAGGCAAAGAAGAACAGTCCTGTTTGACCAATAGTAGAGTAAGCAAGCATCCTTTTTATATCCTTTTGGAAGAATGCAGCTGTCTCACCGAATATTAAGGTTAGTAGAGCAAATATACTCAAAAATATGTATATCTGATTATAGTCAAATATAACATTGGTTAACCTTATTATTGCATATATAGCAGCAGTAGTCATTATTCCCGACAGAATAGAAGAAACAGACGATGGAGCAGCCGGGTGAGCATCAGGTAACCACGCATTTAATGGGAATAAAGCGCCTTCTATTCCCAATCCTGTAAAGATCAAAGCGTATGGAAGAAGTTTCTGTTGAAAAGTTAAATGTGCGCTTTTTTGAGCTACATCAACTATATTCAATGTTCCCGTTACAGCATAAAGCATTATAACGCCAATCAATAGAAATGCGCCACCTATAGAACCCATAATCAAATACTTAAATCCTGCTTCTATAGCACCTTTATCTCTATGATAACCAACAAGACCAAATGCCGCAATTGATGTTACTTCAAAAGCAACAAATAGGTTAAATAAATCCCCTGTTATTATCATCCATGTCAAACCAGCTACAAGCAAAGTAAACAACGCATGGAACTTTTCTTGTGGCTCTTCATCTATATAGAAGAGATTGTATACAGAGACAACAAATCCCAACAGTGATGCAATCAAAGCCAAAAAGAGACCAAGCTTATCTACAACCATATCTATCGCAATAGGTGGATTAAACCCTGCCGTAGTAGATATAACAATACCTTCTTTCATTACTTCAGGTATCAGAAGTATCGATACCCACAAATTAAGACCAAACGCTAAAACAGGTAAAATCTTTACTCCACTCTTCAAAAATGAACCTGTTAGCGCTATTAAAAATGTAAAGAAGAGTGGTATGGCCACAAGTAGTATAGGATTAGCTACATTCACCATTTCAAACTCCTTATCTTCTTAATGTCAAGAGTTCTATAATGTCTGTAAAGTAAAACCACAAAAGCCACCGCCAAAGCCAATTCAGAAGCATCGATAACTATAGCCGTAAGCGTCAACGCTTGAGGAATAGGATCGACCATCATGGCAGCTTTTAGGCCAATCTTAGAGAATATAGGAGCTGTTCCGTTTTTTACATATCCTACACTTATTATTAATAGGTTAACACCTGAAGAGATAAGGTTTAACCCTATCAAGATTTTAATAAGGTTACTTTTAACGACAACAGCATACAGACCTATAGCTATAAGAAGAAACGATCCAATGTAATATATCATTTCTCACCTCCACGGCAAATCACCTGACACATCATATCATCCACTATTCCAGCAAATTCAGATGCCACCTTGAAACCTATAGCAATGTAAATTATTGGAAGTATTCCCGCACTTACAAGCATATTCAACTGACCCTTTGGCAAGAAGTTATACAAGAAAGAAGATTCAGGTGTTAGTAAACCATACAATCCTAAACAGACAAATGTTAAACCTGCCAAACCTTCCAAAACAGACAGACCACTTCTCTTTACTCTCGTACCCGGGTACGATAAGTACAATAGTAGGAAACCAGAAGCTATGATAGAACCGCCCTGGAATCCACCACCAGGTGTCAGGTGACCGTGAATGAAGATGTATGTTCCAAATAAAAGTATGAATGGGAAAATAATCCTTGAACCAACCTTAACAACAAAGTTGGGCTTAGTAAGATTTTCTCTCTCTTCTCTCCTGCCTTCTTTAGCCAAGAAAAACAAAATAGCCACGCCCGCTGCTGCACCAAACAAAACAGATACTTCTCCTAAGGTATCAAAACCTCTGTAATCCAACACGACGGATGTTACTATGTTAGCAGCACCTGTCTGTTCTATACCATGATTTAGGTAATATTCACCCACTGCCATCTTATTTTTACCAAAAGGATAAGCAGCAAAAAACATAGCCAATGCCAAAACAATAATGGCTCCAAATATGGCATACACTACTTTCTTAATCATTTTTCTCGCTCCTTTCTGTTTGTCTCACTCCTATGATGTAAATAGCCGTTGTTAAAGCGGCACCTATACTTGCTTCCGCCATTGCAACATCAGGAGCCTGTAGTAACAAAAACAAAAAAGATATAATCAAACTAACTCCACCCATTGCCACAACAGCAGCAATGAGGTTCTTTAATTCTATTGACACAATTGCTAAAACCACCATTAGAATAATCAGAACCCAAGATACGAAGATCATTTTGCTTCCTCCCCTTCTTCGTCACCAAAGAACTCCTTACCTTTATCTACAACCGTTCTCTCATCAAAAGGGACTCCTGTCTTATACGCGGCTCTCATAAGGGCGCTGGAACCAATCGGAGCAGTAAGAAGTATGAATAATGCTACAACAATACATTTTACCAACCAATCCGGATGTAACACACCAACACCTAACACCGAAGAAAATGCACCTAAGGTAGTAGACTTAGTAGCAGCCTGCATTCTCGTGTAAAGATCAGGAAATCTAATTAAACCAAATGCCCCGAGAAATAGAAAGAAAGCACCTACATAAAGCAAGAAATAACCCACAATTACTTTGAGTACCATTCAAAACCCCCTCTCTATAAACCTTGCAATAACCAACACTCCAATAAAGGAAAGGAGTCCATAAACAAGGGCTACATCAATATAAATATACCTATCGAAAACCATAGCGAAAAACACAAAAAGAGCTACCGTAATAGTGGTAAAAACATCCAAAGCCACTACCCTGTCAGTAACATCAGGACCCTTAATCATCCTTACAATAGCCAAAAGTACGCCAATAGAGGCAATCCCCACATAAATCCATTCTAAGGTACTCATCCGAAAATCTCCTTTAAAAACTTCTCAAAAGGTGTTCCAATTTCCCTTGTAGCACCTTCCAAACTATCTTCCTTCACATAAATCCAATGAATTAAAAGAGTATCATCCTTTGCATCAATGGTAAGAGTACCAGGCGTCATTGTTATAGAATTAGCCAAAGCAAGTTTTCCAGAATCGGTTTTTAAGTCTGTCTTAATGGCAACAAAACCAGGCTTAATAGGCATGCTGGGAGACAAAACCCTATAGGCCACATCCAAATTAGCTTTAATAATCTGCCAAATAAAATAAGGAGCATAAATCACAAGATAAACCAATCTTTTAGGAGAGAGATGCGCTAATCCGTGCTCGCTGAAATACTCTGATGCTCCAATCGCCACTAAAGCTGCAACAACGGCACCTGTGATGACTTCATCTGTACGAAAAGTGGCTGTAAGCATTAGCCAGCCTATAAACATAACTACAAAGGTGAATATACCCTTATTGAGCTTTCCCGCCTTTCCCATTCTCATACCTCCTTTTCAATTTAGTAAAGCATTATATTTTAGCACACCATTTTGTCAAGACAATTTTGACCAGTTGTTCTAAGATAGTTACAAATACACTGAATATTAAAAAGAAATAAAATACCATTGATAGCTTCTCCTTTTTTACACATTTTAACCTACCTTTAAAACTACCTTTAAAACCATAAATTACTGTTTTATGTTAAAATATAATTTGACAAGAAAACAAAAAAGTAATAAATAATATGAAAAATAAAATTTAAGGGGGCTAAAAATGAGTGTTATCGGTGTAAGCAGCGCGATTTTTGGCATCTATTTTATATTAATGATACTTATATATCTGTTTGCAAAGTCGGTATTCTTTGTCGCTTTCGTGGTGCTATCGATAACATTCTTTGCGATATTTCTGGCT
>Ga0256842_1003562_pt1 | contig 10262 bp, 9 predicted proteins | sample 4559240metaG_FD_185973 | JGI IMG/M metagenome (GOLD analysis project Ga0256842, IMG submission 185973) | Hydrothermal vent microbial communities from Guaymas Basin, Mexico - 4559-240 | ecosystem: Environmental > Aquatic > Marine > Hydrothermal vents | place: Mexico: Guaymas Basin | collected...
CAATAATCTATATCAAAACTTTTCGGAATAATGGAATCAATCTCTTTCATATATTTTTTAACTTCATCTTTTATATTTGTATGTTTATAAACGAACTCTTGATATTTTTGCTTTATATTATCATCCTTTAAAATCTCATCTAAAAAAGATAGCTTTAATGAAATGTTCATCTATATTTCCTTAATAACCCCTAAATATTTATTGATTACAATTTTCTCATCAGATTCTCTTATTGTCTTTTCTCTTCCAGCTTTTCCCATTTTTATTCTTTCTTCTTCACTTAAATTTAGCATTTTTTCCATTTTATCAGCTAGATCTCTACCATTTTTAAGCTCACATAAAAATCCGTTTATTCCATCATCCACAATATTGTTACATCCCGGAACATTAGTTGCAATTATTGGCTTTGTCATTGCTGCACTTTCAAGCAATACTCTACTTGTTCCTTCTCTATAACTTGGTAAAACTATACAATCAGCTTTTGCAATTTCACTTTTTACATCATCAGTTGTTCCTAAATATTTTACTAATCCTTCTTGTTGCCATTTATCAATTTGCTCTTTTGAAATAGCAGTAGGATTATCTACCCCTACTGCTCCAAGTAATAAAAATTCTACATTTTTATATTTTTGTTTTATAATTTTTGCCGCCTCTACATATTCACCTACTCCTTTGTCCCAAAGCATTCTTGCAATAAGCAAAAATCTAAAAATGTTATCTTTTTTTTCTATATCAACAGGTTTAAATTTTTCAGTATTAATTCCTTCACCAGGTAAAACATATCCCTTCTCTTTATCAATAAGATTCTGATTAATAAAAACTTGATAATCATCTTGATTTAAAAACCATACTTGGCAAGCAAACTTAAAAGAAAATTTATATAAAAGTTTAACTATTTTTGTAATTAAATTATCATTTATAAAAGCATATCCAAGCCCAGTAGTAATTGCAATTGATGGAATATTACAAAGTTTAGCAGCAATAGTCCCATAAATATTAGGCTTGATTGTATAGTGAAATATTAAATCGGGATTTATTTTTCTATAAAGTTTATAAAAATTTATCATAGTTTTAATATCCTTTAATGAATTAGTTCCTTTATTGTCTATAGGAATATCATAATATTCACATCCTAAATCTATTAATCTTTGAGAATACTCATCTTTAGGAGCAACTATAATTACTTTATATTCTTTTAATAGCTCTTTTATTAATCCCAACCTAAAATTATAAATTGACCAAGAAGTATTGCTACTTAATACTATTTTTTTCAATCAATACCCTTTCATATTCTTTAATTATTTTTTCCAATGAAAAATCTTCTGCTCTTTTAGGTGCCAAATTTTTATATTTTTCATATAATTGTTTGTTATTTAAAAGTAAATCAACTGCTTTCGCTAATTTTTTAACATTTCCAATTGGATACAAAATTCCATATTTTGTTATCTCAATATCATCATTATATTGTAATTGCTTATTAATATCGGTATCAGGTGCTAAAATTTCTCTTGGACCACTCAAACAATCACTTGAAATTACAGGAATACCACAAGCTAATGCTTCTACTAATACATTTGGAAAACCTTCAGTTTCACTTGTATGTACAAACACATCACAATTTTTAATATATTTATAAGGATTTTTTACTTGACCTAAGAAATGAACTCTTTTTGATAAATTAAGCTTTTTGGATAATTTAATTAAATCATTCTTTTCTTCACCATCACCTAAAAAAATCACTTCGATATTTTGTGATAAATATTTTAAAGATTGTATTAAATCTTTGTTTCGTTTTAATTTTATTAATCGTCCTACAGATACCAAATAAATTTTATTTTTATCAAATTTAAAATTATCAATTTTTTCACCAGACAATTGTTCAATTTTTTTTATATCATAAGGATTATTTATAATTATTTGTTTATTTATAAACTTAAATAATTTATTTACATCTATTTGCATCCCTTTTGATTTCCAAATTATTACCTCCGCTTTTTTATATAAATTTCTAATCAAAAATAAATTAATTTTCCCTATAAAACCTTCTTTTAAATATCTGCTAATTACTCCTGCATTTACGATTTGAGTTTTATGTTTAGCACCAAATAATTTAGCTAAAATATTAATATAATTTGCTCTATATAAATGACTTTGGATTAATTTAATATTATTCTTTTTAATATATTTTTTTAACCTCCAAGCTAAGATTGGTAAATATAAAAGTTTTTTTATTCCACTTTCACTTCCATCAAACTCACTTAGATAAGTTTTTTTTATTCGTTTATCCAATTCATAAAATTCATTTTTTTCTAAAAAAACAATTTCAACTTCATATTTTTTTACTAATTCGTTAGCTATTACAGATAAAACCTTTTCTGCTCCACCTGATGAGAGAGAATTGACCAAAAAAGTTATTTTCATTCTAAAATCCTAAACAATAAATTATCATAAGGTATCCACGCAAATCTATGAGTAGCAAAATTCAACCAAATTACTAACATTGATAAATATAAAGTTATAATTCCGAAGAGATATAAATATTTTAAATTTTTCTCTCTAATTAAAAGCAAAATTCTATAAAAGACAACTATTTGCAATGGATAAAAATATAACAAAATTCTATCTCCAACTGTTGTAGCTCTAGTCAATAGCGTAAAAAATAAAATAAAAATACTAAACAATCCTATCCATTTCCATAAAATAAAATCATCAAAATATTTTTTGTATCTTTTTGCAAATATAAAAAGTAATGTAGATGCTAATACATTAGTCATAATCCTTATTAATCCACCACTTGATTGCATAGCGTTTAAAAAGTAATAAGTTAAAAATACTTCGAATTGTTTTTGAAATATTAAATATGCCAGAGCGGCTATCAATATAAAAACTATATATAAAAAAAATTTTCTTTTAAATGATATTCTTTTTTGGAAAAGATAAATGATTCCAGTAACTATAGCGGTTTTATGAAACATAATTGCTAATATAAAAAATACTATACTTTTTAGTAATTTTTGACTATAAAAAGCTCCTATCATAGCCATTGTAAATCCAATAGCAACACCTTGCCTGCTATAACCATTAACAACAACCATTATTAAATAAGGAAAAGCTACCAAAAGCGCAAAAGATATATGTATTTTAAAACTTTTTAAAAAATATAAAAAGCCATATAAGAACAATATTGCACATAATACATTTACTCCATATATACCAAAATTAAAAATTTTTGATATATATTCTAATAAAACATATCCTGGATCCCATAAAAGTAAATTATAAAAAATATTATCATTTAGCTCTAAATTATTATAATGAGACAAATAAGCATCCCAATCTCCACCTACTTTATATCTTAGCCCTATAAAAATAACAAAATATACAATTGTAAAAAAAATAAATAGTTTTATCGCATCTCGTTTAAATTTTAGCTTAACAAAATTACTTATAAGTATAAAAAAATATATTTTAATATAAAATAGCATTCAAAACATTCCTTACCAATCTTAAATTAAAAAAATCATATTTTATAGCTTTAAGAGTCTGCATTAATCCATTTTTTTTATTTCCCAATTTAATATTTGTATTTGCCAACGTATAAAGATATAAAGCATATTTCTTTTTATTAACTATTTTTAAATCCTCTCCAAATTCATTTAAAATTATTTCCAATCCTTTTTTAGAATTTTCATAAAATCTTTTACTTTTATTCGATGTTCTTATAAGACTTTCTCCATCAGTTATATAAATCCTAGTAGTAGTAGTAGTAGTATATAAAATTTTTACTCCACTTTTTGCAAGTCTAAGCCAAGCTATCCATTCATATCCATTTACACTCTCTTCAAAACGAAATCCATCATCTATAATAGACTTGTGAAGTAAAGTATTAAACTCACCCTCAACTTCACTATTTTTGCCCAATACACTTTCATAACCTCCTATATAATTATCGTGCGGTATTTTACATCCACTTTTAGCATTCTCATATCTTGTAGAAAAAGCAAAATGTTTAATATTTGGATATTCTTTTATCTTTTTTACCATCATTTCAAGTGCATCTTCTACTAAAATATCATCACTATCTAAAAATCCTATCCAATCTGTATCATTTGAAATATTTTTAAATCCTAAGTTTCTCGCTTTTCCAACCCCTCCATTTTGTTTAGCTTTGATATATTTTATTCTATTGTCTTTTTGTTGTATGTTTTTAACAATCTCTTCTGTATTATCAGTGCTACCATCATCTATAATTATCATTTCCCAATTATCATATGTTTGATTTCGCATAGAATCTATCGCTCTTTTAATTGTATGAGCTCGATTGTATGTTGGGGTTATTATGCTAAATTTCATTTTTTACTTTCTAATATAAAATTATATGAATTATCCCAATATAAATTTCTATACTCATTGATTATATTAAAATACTTTAGAATATCATTTCTTACCTTATCTCTTTCAAAACCTTTTAAATCTAATTCCCAATAATGTTCTCCATTAAATTTAATTTTTTTATTTTTAAAAATAGGCATAAACCATCTAAATATTTTTCTCCATTTTGGATGAAGTCTCAATTCTGCTCCTAATGCAATGCCTGAATTTGGTAAATATATCAAACTATATTTACTATGTTTTTGTATTTGAGATAAATTATTTTCAAATAAATCATAGGGAATGTGTTCAAGCACATGTGAACATATAATCAAATCAAACACTTTATTCCCGATTAAATTATCAAGTTCATGAATTGAACCAACATAATCAGGTTTTAATTCATCAATAATATCCATAGTATATACTTTAAATCCAAAATTTTTCAATATTGGACTTAATAAATCCGTTCCTATTCCAATATGTAAAATATCGCCCCCATTTGGCAACAATTTGACTGTATCTTTTATTTCATAATATAGATTATACATATTAATCATATTAATTTTTGATAACGACAAATATCTACTAGCTTTAACTTGTTTTTTTGCTTTAAAACTTTCCATTTTTTAATTTCCTTTTAAATTTAATATAGATGACCAATCCAGCTATAATGTGAATAAATACTAAATAATACAAATAAATCGATATATTTTGTATTTTGTAAATATTAAATACTATCATCAACATCGACAATATAGAATACATAATATTTAATTTTAAAGTAAAAGTAAATTCTTTGTATATAGTTAAAATTTTTCCAAAAGGACTTTCTAAAGTTATGATTAATCCATACAGTCCCATCACCAAAAATATCTCTTGTATTTTTAAAATATCACTACTATTGAACTTATTTCCAAATAAAACTTCTAAAATATATGGCAATATAAAGTATGTAACCGTAGCTGAAATAATAAACAAACTTACAGTTTGGGATAAAACCTTTTTTATGTTTTGTTGTAGTTTATCAAACTCTTTATGTGCTACTAAATATGTTGCTTTTGTGGTAAATATATTTACTATAGGAGCATTTACAACTTGTAGTATAACTCCAGCAAATTTATTTGCATAACTAAAAAGACTATAAACTCCTGTGCCAAAACTAGTAAAAACTGAAGCTATAATAATATCTTTACTTCCATAAAAAAGTGAGCCAACTTTTAATTTAAAAGAGTTTTTATAAATATCTATAAAATCTTTATCAAAAAAACTAAAAGTATATCTAATGCCAACTTTTTTAAATATTAAATAAAACTGCCAAATATTAGCTAAAGATGTAGCTAATATAATCGTATATGCCAAATATATAATATTATTGCTATTATATACTACAAAAAACAAACTACTATACACAAATATATCTACAAAATAAAACGAAGCATAAAAATGTTCAAGATTTAAGATTGTCTTATTTAAAAATAAAATATTTTGAAATATAAGATAAAATATAAATATATTTAAAAACTCTTTTTGTTCAGATGAGATAATATTAAATAAAAATGTAACTACAAAATAACAACCTATAATAACAAAAGAGAGTAAAATTAAATCATTTAATAATATACTATATAACTTATTAGATTTCTCTTTATTTTTTATCTTGACTTCTACATAATATGGACTCATAGCTTCCCATACTGCTTGGATAAAATATCCCAAATATGTTATTATTACTACAGATAAAAAATATATATCAGTTTCTTTCCCAGCACCAAACTTCCTACCAAGATATAAAATAAATAAAAATCCTATAAATACATTTATAAGCGATAATAAGTTGTATTGAATATTTTTATTTAATAGTTTTTTTATCAAAGTTCTAACCACTCTTTTGCTATTTTTTCTATTTCTAAATGCTTTATTGATTTTTGTGCATTTTGTCTAAATTTTTCTTTTAATTCTTTATTAAAGTAAAGTTCATCTATAGCTTCACTTAGTGCTTCTTGATTTTCATTTTCTACCAAAATCCCATTTTCATTATTTTTTATAATTTCACTTGGACCTGTTGGACAATCTGTAGATATACAAGCACAACTATTTGATAAAGCCTCAATTAAAACATTTGGGAAACCTTCAAATTTTGAAGACAATACATAAATATCACATTGTAAATAATAATCTTTTATATTATCTTTTTGTCCTAATAAAAACACCTTATCATTTAATTTTAAATTATCAATTAATAATTCTAAATTATTTCTCTCTTTTCCTTCTCCTACTATTAGCAATTTTGCTTCTTTTTTTGCTTTAGTTTTAGAATAAGATTTTATTAACATTTCAAAGTTTTTTTGTAAATTTAATCGCCCAACACTTAATATAAAAGGTTTAAATCTACTTAAATCCTCTTGTATTACATAAGTGTTATCCAATACAATAGGATTCAAAATAGTTTTTGTATTTTTAATGTTGTATTGATTATTTAATATTTTTTCTATATTTTTTGAAACTGCCACTACTTTTGCTACATTTGAAAAATTATATAAAAATTTTATTAGCTTTTTTTGATACCAATTATGTTTTTTATTTGGATTATTTCGTATAGACACTACTACATTATATCCCGTTAAAATAGAAGCAAAATTGCAACTTTCCATAAAAGAAAATATAAAATCAGGTTTTTCTTGTTTAAAAATTTGTTTAAGTTTTTTTATCCTTTGAAAAAGTCTTAAAGCTTTTATAAGATAACTTTTTGAAGCAGGAAAATTTATATCTATAATCTCTCCGCCATAGCTATATTCTACCTCATTTGCCCACAAAATTATCTTTACATCATATCCCATTTTTTTAAATTGTTGAGATAATAAAGAAACAACTCTCTCTGCTCCACCTTTTCTTAAACTTTGTGCTACAAAAATTATTTTTTTCATTTTAAAATTTCTTTTAAAAATTTATTATTCATTCCATTATCCAAAGCTTTATCTATAATTTTGTAAAAATCTTCTCTCAATGCTCCTTCTAACTCCCAATAATGAGTAGCTATTTGAAATGGGTAATTGTTTTTTATACAAAAGTCTAATTGCTTATAATATCTATCCCAATTAGTAGATGGAGTAAGAGCATATCCAGTTAGTTCTTTATGCTTACTATAATCTGCTATTTTTGGATAAACTATACTCTTATTTGTAAAATGCCATTTTACTCTATCTATATAAGTTAAAAATCCCTTTACATTAAATTCTCTATTATATTTCTTTCCTATAAGACCTGACAAATTAAGATTATTATTTATTATAGCTTTTATGCCAATTTTAGCTATTTGATTTGATGGTGGCACAAAGTTTGTGATATTTACTTTAAATAAATCCTGTAAATACTCTTTTCCTAATTTTGTTTTTTTATTTAACTCTTCAAAAGATTGATAATTATACTCACCTAAAAATTTTATCTTTTTATTTTGTTTCCTGCAAGGCGCAAGATTGTCTTTTGTTGCAAATTTTATTTCTCCATCACATTCGAACGAATACAGATGATTATATCCATGAAGCATAATCTCAACTAATCCATCATCAATCTTTTCTTTTATATACTCTACTATCTCTTTATTTCTACCTATTGGTTGTTCTTTAGTATCTTGATAAAAAGTATCAAAATCCCCTGCATTAAACATCTGCACACTAAAAGGAATAGTCGCAAAAGATATTTTTATCTTTCTATTAAATAATGGTTTATAAACTTCTTCAATCTCTTTTGGTTTTGTCCAATATGACAAATCATCATCTCTTATAATTAAATCCATTTTCTTGCCCATTGTTGAAATATAAAAATAAACCAAATATTTTTAATCAAAAATTTTTCACCATTTTCATATCGATCCAAAATCTGTTTCACAATATTATAATTTAAAACACCAACTTCATTAATAGTTTTTTCATTAAGATACTCTTCAAATAAATCTTTTAATTTATTATTATACCAATTATTTATAGGTATAGAAAAGCCTCTTTTTGGTTTATCTATAATTTCTTTGGGAATATATTTATGCACTATTTGTTTAAGTAAATATTTTGGTATATTATTCTTATATTTTAATTCAATAGGTAATCTAGCTACAAATTCAATTATTCTATGATCCAAAAATGGTTCTCTACCTTCCAAACTAACACTCATAGTTGCTCTATCAACTTTTGTTAAAATATCATCTACCATATAAGTTTTATAATCAACTGCCATAATTTTTGAAGTCAAATCATTATTATCATTTATTTCATCCATTGTATTAAAATTGGTTTCAAGAACAAACTCTTTTTTTATAAGAGATGATAATTCATCATCTGTAAGATAATAGTTAGAACGATTAAAAATATATTCCAAGGAATTATTATTTAACATATCATAAAATTTATTTACTTTATTTTCATAATTTGGAAATAAATTTAATCTATTCATTATAGTATTTTGAAATAAAAATCTACTTGAATTTAATAAACCTTTATATTTATTAAATTTTTGAAACTTATTATAAAGTATAGGTATGTTATGATGTTTATTATATCCACCAAATATTTCATCACTGCCATCAGCAGACAAAACTACACTTAATTCTTTTTTAGCTATTTTAGATACTAAAGTAGTAGGAATAGCTGAACTATCTCCAAATGGTTCATCATATATTTCTGCCAATAATGGAATAATATCCATTGCATCTTTTTCAGTAGCAATATACTCATAATGTTCAGTATTAAGTATTTTAGAATATTCTTTTGCTAAATTTGCTTCATTAAATTCTTTGTCTTCAAATCCTATTGTAAAAGTCTTTAACTTATGCTTTTGAGACAATATTGAAGTAACTGCAGTTGAATCATATCCTCCACTTAAAAATATTCCAACTGGAATATCTGATACCATACGATACTCAAATGCTGATTGCAATAAACTTTCAATATTTTTTATGGCTTCATTTTCACTTATATCAAGTTTTGATTTATTATAATAATCATATACATCCCAATATTTTATAATATTTTTTTGATTCGTTTTTAAATCAAATTCTATATAATGTCCAGATTTTAATTTTTTTGTATTTTTAAATATAGAATAAGGTGCTAATATATAACCATATCTAAAAAAAGAAGCTAATCCATTGTAATCTAATTCTTTTTTAAACAACGGATGTTTATGAAAAGATTTTAATTCACTAGCAAATAAAAATATATTTTTATCTTCATAATAATATAATGGTTTTACACCAGCTCTATCTCTAATAATAAATATTTTTTCTATTTTTTTATCATAAATTATTATAGAAAACATTCCTATAAATTTGTTAATAGCATCTATTCCCCACTTATGATAAGCTTTTAATATTACTTCTGTATCACTATCACTATCAAATATATAGTGATGTTTTATAAGTTCTTTTTTTATTTCCTTAAAATTATAAACTTCTCCATTATATATAATCTCTAAATCTTGAAATTTCATAGGTTGATGCCCATGTTTAGATAAATCTAATATAGAAAGCCTTTTATGTGCTAATCCTATTTGATATTTATCCTTTTCAATAAAACTATATCCTTCATCATCTGGTCCTCTATGATGAATAATTTTATTCATTCTTTTTAAAATTTTTAAATTCGATTTTTTATTAAAATCAACAAAACCAACTATTCCACACATTTTTCTAAACCTTCTAAATATAACTTTTCAAGTTGCTTAGCACTTTTATCCCAACTAAATTCATTTTCTACTCTTTTTCTTCCATTTTTTCCCATTTGCTCTCTCAAATTTTTATTATTAGCAAGTTTTAAAATTGTTTTTTTTAATTGCTCTATATTACCTAATTCTACTAAAATACCTGTATAGTTATCAATTACTTGAGATGGTATTCCACC
>Ga0256842_1003563_pt1 | contig 10262 bp, 9 predicted proteins | sample 4559240metaG_FD_185973 | JGI IMG/M metagenome (GOLD analysis project Ga0256842, IMG submission 185973) | Hydrothermal vent microbial communities from Guaymas Basin, Mexico - 4559-240 | ecosystem: Environmental > Aquatic > Marine > Hydrothermal vents | place: Mexico: Guaymas Basin | collected...
CTAAAAATAAAAATTCCAATTTAAAGCAGAGAGGAAAGAAAGATGAAAACATTTATGGCGAAAAAAGGTGAAGTAGAAAGAAAGTGGTATGTTGTAGATGCTACTAATAAGATCTTAGGGAGAATGGCGGCTCAGATTGCCAAAAAACTTAGAGGAAAAGATAAACCTATTTTTACTCCTCATGTAGACACAGGTGACTTTGTGATTGTAGTAAATGCAGAAAAGGTAAGGCTTACAGGCAAAAAATGGGATAATAAAATCTATTATCATCACAGCGGATATATGGGAGGCATGAAACAGATAACTGCTAAGGAGCTTCTTCAGAAAAAACCAGAAGAGCTGATAAGACATGCAGTAAAAGGGATGCTTCCCAAAAATAGATTAGGCAGAAAGCTCTTAAAGAAGCTAAAGGTTTACGCAGGGCCTAATCATCCTCATCAAGCCCAAAAACCAGAAAAATGGGAGATTTAAATATGGCTGAAAGAATATTTTATGCAACAGGAAGAAGAAAAAGAGCAGTTGCCAGAGTTTGGATAGAAAAGGGAACAGGAAAAGTAACAGTAAATGGCAAAAGTTTAGAAGATTATTTTGTAGATGAAGCTCACAGAATCCATGCCTTAGAGCCTTTATATATCTGCCATATGACAGATAAGGTAGATGTAAAGGCTACAGTAAAGGGAGGTGGGCTGTCAGGACAGGCTGGCGCTTTAAGACATGGAATAAGCAGAGCTCTTGTGCTTATGAATTCTGAGTTTAGGCCTATCCTAAAGAAAGCGGGTATGCTTACCAGAGATCCCAGAGAAAAAGAAAGAAAAAAGTATGGACAGAGAGGAGCAAGGGCAAAGTTTCAATACTCAAAAAGATAAAAGGCTACATACTCCACACTTTTTACATCCTGGATGGGAAGTGCATATCTCTGATTCTTCAGAAGAAAGAGCTTTTTTGTATTCCTGCGAGAGGAATTCTTTCCTTATTCCAGATTCTATAAAATTCCACGGTAGTATCTCAGAGGTATCTTTTTGTCTATAAACAAAAAAGTCTGGATTAATTTCTGAATATCTAAGAGCTTTTTTCCAGTTTCCATTAAACTTATGTGCAAGTAAAAGCATGTGAGATACTCTTCTGTCTCCTACAGAGAGTAATGTCTGAATATATGCCCACTTAGGCACATCAAAGCTAACCCTAATTCCTCCTTCTTTTCCTATCTTTTTTGATAACCATTTTTGCTTTTTCTTTAACTCCTCTACCTCTTCCATATTAACCCATTGAAAAGGGGTAAAAGGCTTTGGCACAAAGCAACTTATATTTGCCTTTATATTAATCACTCTTCCTTTTGGCGCACCTTCCTTTACTACACAATGCTTTATTAGCTTAAGTAGTCTTAGAATCTGTTCTACATCTTCCCACTCCTCTGTTGGAAGTCCTATGATAAAGTAGAGCTTTAGAGAAAGTTCTGCTTTTGCGATCAACTGAACAGCTTCCAATATCTTGTCTTCTCTTAAGTGCTTATTTATGACCTTTCTAAGTCTTTCAGAACCTGCCTCTGGAGCTATAGTTACCTGCTTCTGACCTGCTTTCTTCATATAATCTAAGAATTGTGGAGTAATAGCATCTGCCCTTATAGAAGAGATTGAGAATTTTCCTTTTTTTTCACAGATAAACGACAGGATCTTATCTATGGATGGCACATCAGATATAGATGCACTCAGCAGTCCAACATGTCCTTTTTTATCTAATGCCTTCTGAATAACTTCTGTAAGATCAGCAGGATCATGATATCTTGGAGGTCTGTATATATATCCAGCAGCACAGAATCTACATGATCTTCCACACCCTCTTGCCATCTCTATCAGGATTCTGTCAGAAAACTCGGTCTCTGAAGAGATAATCTTTGAATATGCTATATCATCTAAGGGAATTTTCTTAGCAATTAAAATCTTTTCTCTTATTCCTTCACGCACAGGATAAAAAGAGGAAATTGTGCCGTCTTTATTGTATTCTGTTCTATAAAAAGAAGGCACATATACGCTTGGCTCATTTGTTGCTATAAAAAAAAGCAACTCTTCTTTATTTGAAAACCTTCCGTAAGAATCTATAAGGATGTCCATTAAGTTGTTTAAATTTTGCTCTGCTTCTCCCAATAAAAACAGATCAAAAAATAAAGCTAATGGTTCAGGATTCAAAAAAGTGGCTACCCCTCCCGCTATAACTAAGGGATAGATCTTTTGCCTTTCTTCTGCCAGCACAGGCACATCTGCAAGCTCAAGTATCTTTAACACATTTATGTAATCATTCTCAAATGAGATAGAAAAAGCTATCAAATCAAAGTCAGCAAGCCGAGCCCCCGACTCAACTGAACATAGAGGTTCATCTTCAGATGGAAGAAAAAATCTTTCTGCAACAACATCATCTCGTCTGTTGAGCAAATCATACACAATTTGAAAACCTAAATTAGACATTCCAATGTGATACACATTGGGATATACAAGTGCTACTGAAAACCTATTTTTTCTTTTTTTGTGCGAGACCCCGACCTCTTTTTGCTTAAAACTCCTCCTCTGTTTATTCATCTAACTGTTATTTTTTCTCTTCTCTGAGTTTTGAATCAGAATTTCTCAAAAAAGCGGGATAATCTAAGTTTTTGATCTTATTTATGAATCCACCTTTTTTTCCCTTCCCATTTTGCTTTTCATTTTTAAGCTCTTCTTTTGCCGACTGATTTGTGCTCTCACCAACTTTCCTTATAGTCCAAGGTTCATTCATTTCTTCTGGTGTTGCATCTCTGAGTTTGCTTTTTAGATTTATTACATTGCTTCTTTGAGTCAAATCTCTTTCAGGTTCTGTTTCTTTTTCTTCTTCCTCTTCAACACTATCTATACCAGTAGCTATTACCGTAACCTGAACCTCATCTTCTATCTTTTCATCTATAACCACTCCCCAATAAATATCCACATCATCTTCACTTACTTGATTTTTCAAAAAGTTACATGCTGCATCTATCTCTTCCATACTTATAGACAAAGGCCCTGTAATATTTATCAAAAGGCCTTTTGCACTGCTGATAGATATATCCTCTAACAATGGACTTTTAATAGCCATCTCAGCTGCTTCTATTGCCCTTTTATCACCACTTGCTACCCCTCTTCCCATAAGTGCAGTTCCTCTTTTTTCCATTACCTTCTTTACATCAGCAAAATCTAAGTTAATAAATCCCTGCTTTGTTATAAGATCAGAGATACCTTTTACTGCATCTAAGAGCACATTATCTGCCTTTGCTAAAAGCTCCACAAAACTCATAGACTTTGTGCCTATGGATTTTAGCTTCTCGTTGTTTATAAGGATCAAGCTGTCAACTTCCTTTCTAAGCTTTGCTATTCCTTGAAGTGCTCTTTTCATCCGCTTTTCGCCTTCAAATAAAAAAGGCTTTGTTACTACCGCTACTGTAAGAGCATTTGTTTCTTTACACACTCTTGCAATCACTGGAGATGCACCAGTGCCTGTGCCACCTCCCATGCCAGCTGTTATGAAAACCATATCAGGTTCTCCCAAGTATTCCCTTATCTGATCTACACTTTCTTCTGCTGCCTTCATTCCTATCTCTGGGTCTCCACCTGCTCCAAGACCCATTGTCAGATTAGGACCAAGCTGGATCTTTGATTCTGCAAGGGATCTCTCTAAGTCCTGAGCATCTGTGTTAGCTACTATAAATTCCACTCCTTCTAATTTTGCATTGATCATATTATTAATCGCGTTACAGCCTGCTCCTCCCACTCCTATGACTTTTATTTTTGTTAGATTGATTGGTTTTCTCTCTTCTACTATAGTGAATTTTACTGGCATATCTATAACCTCCTGATAATTTTTAAAAAACTTCGCTAAACCATTTTTTCATAGTATTCATTATCTTGAGGAATATATTGGAATCTCTTATTCTAAATTTTCTTTTCTTTTTCCTCTCTTTTGCTCCATACATAAGAAGACCCAGTGCTGTAGCATACATTGGTTCTTTTGCAATCTCAGCTCTTCCTCCTACATCTTTTGGATATCCTATTCTTGCAGGGACTTGAAATATCCTTTCTGCAACTTCTACTATACCTTCTAAAAGTGCTGAACCTCCAGTTATAATAACACCACAGTTAAGATCTACATCTATTTCAGAGCGAATAAGATCTTCGTATAGCAAAGAAAATATTTCTTCTACTCTTGGCTCTAATATCTCAGCAATCTTTTTTTTGGAAATTCTTCGCGTTCCATTTTCATAAAACCCTTTTATCTCTACAAACTCATCCTTAGAGACCAATGAAACACAACCACATCCATATTTCTTCTTTATCTCCTCTGCCTCTTTTTGAGATGTCTTAAGCCCTACAGACAGATCATAAGTAAGATTATTTCCTCCCAAAGGCAATACCGAAGTATGTCTTATAGCACCTCTTGAAAATACTGCCATATCTGTTGTTCCGCCACCCAGATCAATGAGTATAACATTTCCCTTTTTCTCTTCTTCTTTAAGCACAGCATCGCTTGAAGCTATAGCCTGAAGAATTATATCACACACATCTAAGCCTGCATTGTTTACGCATTTTATAATATTTTGAGTAGCAGTAACAGCAGCCGTAATTATGTGAAGCCTTACACCCAGCCTAACACCAGACATACCTATGGGATTTTGAATGCCTTCTTCATCATCCACTTTATACTCTTGCACAATAGTCTGGATTATTTCTCTATCCATAGGAATAGCCACAGCGCTTGCCACATCAATTACTCTTTCCAGATCCTTTTTTGTTATTTCTTTGTGCTTTATAGGAATAGAACCATCACTGTTAAAGCTCTTTATATGACCTCCTGCTATTCCCACATAAACCGCATCTATTTCACAGCCTGAATCCTTTTCTGCCTTTTCTACAGCAGCCTCTATTGAGCGAACTGTTTCATCTATGTCTATAACTACTCCTTTTCTCAATCCCTTAGAAGGATGCGTTCCAATTCCGATAATCTCCAAGCTATTGTCCTTTTTTACCTCTCCCACTAATGCACATATCTTAGTAGTGCCTATATCAAGTCCTACAACAATATCCTTATCCATTACTTATATTCCCCAATCTGACTATTGCACCATTTTTTATGCAATCCAGATCTATAAGTGTTGGGTTTATTTGGTCATAGTTTGCAAAATAATTCAATACTTTTTTTAGCTTTGCAATCTTTTTTGTAATTTTATTCTGATCTAAATATTCTATCTGATAACTGAAGACTATCTCAATCTTTGGCTTAGTAAAATAGACATATACACTTCCATATTTTGTTATATGGAGTTCTGAAATCTGGTCAACATTTTTTTTAAGAAATAAAGAGATAATCTCTAAGCACTTTTTTAGCCTGAAACTAAAGTTTAAATCCTTAGGACTAAGTCCTGTTATTATAGGAAGATCAGCAAAATCACCTGCTCTCTTAATCTTAAAGATCTTTCCATCTGAATCTACATAAAAAAGATCACTATCTATCAAAATCAATGCAAAAGGAACTTCCTTTTCAATATCTATCACCAATGTATCAGGAAATTTTATCTTTATCTTTACAGCTTTTACATCTGGATTCATTTCTATCCTTCTTTTTAATTTTTCCTTATTGAACAAAATTATATTTTGCCCTTTTGCATATCCTTTTATGTATTTTTCCACACTACTTACATCCATACCATTGATTATCACTTTTTTTATCTTGAATCTGTTAGACTCTGTTATGAACTTATAAAGTTCTAAAAGGCCTAAGCTAACCAAGGATATAGAAAGTGTTGCTATGAAGAAAAGCAGTAACCACGGTCTTACTATAACTTTACTTTTTTCCCTCTTTTTTTTCACTAATCAAAACCAAGAAACTGAATCTCTGGCTCAAGTTCTATACCATCCTTAGCCTTTACCTTGTTTTTGATTAAATTAATGAGAGCCATTACATCAGAAGCACTGCTATTTCCTTTGTTTATAATAAAATTGGCATGAATCTCAGAAACAATAGCATCTCCGATTCTTTTCCCTTTTAAACCTGCCTTTTCTATAAGAGCGCCTGCATAATCGCCTTCAGGATTTTTGAATACACAGCCTGCGCTTAGGCAGTTGACTGGCTGGCTTTGCTTTTTACGCTGAATATAAAAAGAAATCCTGTTTTTGATCTCTTCTTTATTGCATGCTTCCAAGCTAAAAGAAGCACTTGTAATTATAGAACCTTTATTTAAGTGCATCTTTCGGTAAGAAAAATTTAATTCCTTCCTCTCTTTTAAGATCACATCTCCAGAAGGATTTACAATCATAACCTCTGCTACTTTATCTGCTATCTCTCCTCCAAAAGCACCCGCATTCATAAAAAGAGCTCCTCCTACAGTGCCAGGAATTCCAGCAAGAAACTCTAATCCACCGAGCCCATTTTCTACACAATACCTTAGCAAACGAGATATACTTACTCCTGCTCCTGCTATGATAAGCCCATCTTTTTTGCTATTTAATTTTTCAAATTCTCCTTTAAGTCTTATAACCACTCCTCTAAATCCAGAGTCACTTACAAGAATATTGCTTCCATTGCCCAAAACAAAGTAAGGGATATGCTCTGTGTTCAGATAAGCTACAAGCTCTCTAAGCTCTTTAAGATTTACTGCTTCACAAAGCGCCCATGCCTTTCCACCTATTCTAAATGTAGTATATGGGGCAAGCGCAACATTAAAGCGTGTGTTAGAGCATATCTGTTTGATTTTAAGAAGATGCTTTCTCATTTTTTCTTTTTAAAAATTTTTCTCCTACAGTATATATGTTTCCTGCTCCAAGAGTAAGGATCATATCGCCTGGCTTTGCTATCTCCATAAGTATAGCCAAAGTCTCATCTAATCCTTTGCTATAGATTACATTTTTATGTCCATGCTCTTTTATAGCAAGTGCCAGCTTTTCTGAATCAACTCCTTCAATAGGAGGTTCTGAAGCAGGATAAATAGGATTTACAATAAGTATGTCTGCGTAATCAAATGATGTAGCAAACTTGTCAAAAAGTGCTTTTGTTCTGGAATACCTATGAGGTTGAAATGCTACTATAAGCCTTCTATAAGGCCACCACTGCCTTACAGTTTTAAGGGTTGCTTTAATTTCTGTGGGATGATGAGCATAATCATCCATAACTAATATTCCTTTTGTTTCTCCTTTTATCTGAAATCTTCTTTCAAGCCCACCTATATTCCTGAGGCCTTTTACTATGGAATCCATATTCACTCCAAGCTCCATAGCTACTCCAATAGCAGCAAGCGCATTTAGGACATTATGAACTCCTGGCATTCCCACAAATACCTCACCCAAACTTTTTCCCTTATATAAAAGCTCAAACCTTGTGCCAAAATTATCCCTTTTTAAAAAACGGCCTTTTATAACTGCGTCTGTCTCTAAGCCATAAGTGACATATCTTCTCTTTATATAAGGAATAACATTTTTTCTGATTTCTCTGTCATCAAGACACAGCACAGCCAATCCATAAAAAGGAAGTTTATTTACAAATTCCACAAATGAACTTCTGAGCTTTTCCATGCTCTTGTAATAGTCCATATGTTCATAATCTATGTTTGTAACCACAGAGATAACAGAAGAAAGCTTTAAAAATGTTCCATCACTTTCATCTGCCTCTGCCACAAGGATATCTCCTTGTCCAAGCCTTGCATTAGAACCATTCCATATCTTTACTCTTCCTCCTATTATGACTGTGGGATCCATCTCTGCTGCATTGAGTATAGAGGCAATCATGCAGGTAGTTGTTGTCTTTCCATGAGCTCCTGACACAGCTATGCCATATTTAAATCTCATAAGCTCTGCAAGCATCTCAGCCCTTGGTATAACAGGAATAGCCCTTTTTCTTGCCTCAATTAGCTCTGGATTTTTATCTGAAACAGCAGAAGAATAGACCACCACATCCACTCCATCTATATGATTTTTGCTGTGAAGATATTCTATCTCTGCTCCCAAAGACTCAAGTCTTTCTGTTATAGAGCTTCTTTTAAGATCACATCCGCTGACTTTGTAGCCGAGATTTATAAGAAGCTCTGCAATTCCACTCATTCCTATACCGCCTATCCCTACAAAATGAATCTTTTTTATCTTCTTAAGAAGATTCATTGTTTTTTACCTCATCCAATATGGATTTAGCGATTATCTTAGCAGAATCAGGATTTGCCAGCTTTTTGGCTCTATTTCCCAACAGTTCCAGAATCTCTGTTCTGCCCATAAGGCTTTCTATAAGCATTGCAAGTTCTTCTGGTGTGAGTTTTGATTGTGGAATAACTATTGCTCCACCCATTCTTTTCAGTATCAAGGCATTTTTTTCTTGATGATTATCTGTGGCAAAAGGATAAGGGATAAGGATGGAAGCTTTTCCAGAAGCAGATAACTCAAAAATACTGCCTGCGCCTGCTCTACTTATTACTAAATCTGCCTTTTGCATAAGCTCTGGCATATTATCTGAAAAACTGAATACATCTGCATTTATCCCTATGTTTTCATACTCATGCTTTATCCTTTCAAAATCAAAATCTCCTGTTTGATGAATCACATTTAATTTGACACCTTTTTTTAAAAGCAGCTTAAGCGCCTGCAAAAAAGTGCTATTTATAACTGCAGCGCCTTGACTTCCACCAATTACAAGCACAGTAAATCCTGAACCTTTTTTCTTTCTAACCTGAAAAAACTCTTTTCTTACTGGATTTCCACTAAAAACACACCTATTTCCTTTAAGAAATCTTTCTGTCTCTTTAAATGAAATAAAAAGCTTATCCAGCAAAAAAAGCCTATACAGGATTCGATTTGCACGACCAGGAATAACATTTTGTTCATGGGCAAACACAGGAATTCCCATAAGTTTTCCTGCAATACATGCTGCTAAACTCAAAAAACCACCAAGTCCTAATATAATGTCAATTGAGGAGTTCTTCCTTAGCAGCTGTAATACCTTAGGGATTGCCAAAAACCTCTTTAAATGCCCTTCTGTATCTATAAAAACAGCTCTGTAATTATATTTTTTCAATATCCTGATAGCTGCACCTTTTTTATTAGTAACAAAGATTACTTTCAGCTTTTGCACACACTTTTTAAGTTCTTCTAAGATACATATTCCAGGATATATATGTCCTCCTGTCCATGCAGAACTAACAAGAATATTCAATCTTTTTAGTGGCTTATCTTTTTGAAGAGACATTTAAAAGTATTCCCACCTCTAACATGCTGAAAAGTAAAGAAGATCCTCCATAACTCAAAAAAGGAAGGGTTATTCCCTTTGCTGGCATAAGATTCATTACAACAGCCATATTTATCAAAATCTGAATTCCAAGCATACAGCTTATTCCAAATGCCAAGTATTTATTAAATAAATCTTTTGTATCTATAGCAATCTTTATCCCTTTTACAATTATGATCACATAAAGAAGAATAATAGCTGAAATACCAACAAATCCTATCTCTTCTCCAATAACAGGAAGTATAAAGTCTGTATGAGGCTCAGGCAGATAAAATAGCTTTTGTTTGCTTGCTCCAAGACCAACCCCTAATATTCCTCCCACACCAAAGGCATAAAGGGAGTGAATTGTCTGAAAACCATAAGTATCAGCATATGCCCACGGGTTTCTAAAAGCCTCCCATCTGTGAACAACATAGGATGAATGGGAAAAAAGATACACTCCAACAGGAACAACTGCAAGCAGGATCAAAAAAAGATAAAAAAGGTTTGCACCACCCACAAATAGCATTATAAAAAGCCACACACATATCATTGCTGCTGAACCATGATCAGGTTGTTTCAGTATGAGAGCCATAATTATGCCAGCTACAATAAGGTGATGTAGAATTCCTTTTTTAAAAGAATTCATTTCAAACACCTTATCAGCCATAGAATATGCCATATAAATGCAGAGAGAAAATTTTGCCAATTCAGTTGGTTGAAATGAAAAACCAAATGCCCTGATCCACCTTTTTGCGCCATTTACTTCATGCCCTATGAAAAAAAGGGAGATTAAAGCAAGGATACTTAAAAGAAGTAAGCCTACTGCTACTTTTTTGTTTGAGAGAAGCTCCAATGGAATTGATCTACCAATTGCCATAACAATGAGACCTAAGAGGCAAAAAAAAGCCTGTCTCTTTAAATACATATATGGATCACCAAATCTGTATAGAGCCAGATTTGAGCTGGCACTGTAGACAAAGATAAGTCCAATGCAGAAAAGAAAAAACACACAAACAAGCAAC
>Ga0256842_1003564_pt1 | contig 10262 bp, 11 predicted proteins | sample 4559240metaG_FD_185973 | JGI IMG/M metagenome (GOLD analysis project Ga0256842, IMG submission 185973) | Hydrothermal vent microbial communities from Guaymas Basin, Mexico - 4559-240 | ecosystem: Environmental > Aquatic > Marine > Hydrothermal vents | place: Mexico: Guaymas Basin | collected...
CCGTACTCTTTTAGCTTTTCCGCAATCTTTCTATCATACGAGGCTCTGTTTGGATTATCATATTCAATGTAAAAAGCATCTATATTGTTTTCTTGAGCTATTCTAAGACCTCTTGCATCCTTTTTATTGCTTATTACAACGGATATCTCAGCATTTTTTATGTATCCCGATTGTATATTTTCTAAAATTGATAAAAAATTTGAACCTCTGCCTGAAAGCAAAACACCGAGCTTATACAATTTTTACCTCGCCCTTCCCCTTTTTGATGTAACCTAAGTCATATGCTTCAAAACTGTGTTTTTTTATTGAGTTCATAATTACATCCTTATTAGATTCCTCAGCTATAATCAAGAATCCTACACCCATATTGAATGTTCTATACATCTCATAGTCGCTCAGTTTCCCTATATCTTGAACAAGGACAAACTCCTCCCTTTCAGGAAGTGAATTTCTATCTATAATAACATCAAATTTTTTGTTCAAAACCCTTGGAATATTTTCGTAAAATCCACCGCCCGTTATATGGACAGCAGCATTTGTATATTTTTTAATATCTTTAAACAGGTTGACATATATATTTGTCGGTTTAAGTAAAATATCAGATAAATTTCTGCCGTTTATCAGAGAATCTATTTTATATCCTGCAACTTCAAAAAACAGTTTACGCAAAAGAGAGTATCCGTTTGAATGAAACCCGCTTGAAGAAACCCCTATCACGCAATTATTTTCTTTGATGTCATTTTTTATTAAATCGTTTTTATTTGCTATACCTACACAGAATCCTGCCAAATCATATTCGCCTTTTTTGTATAATCCCGGCATTTGAGCTGTTTCTCCGCCTATCAATGCCGAATTGCTTAATTGCAAACCCTTTGTTATTCCTTTTATCAAATCCGATAAAATCTGATCGTCTAAATCGCTATACGATATATAGTCCAAGAAAAATATAGGATTTGTGCCATTTGTTATAATATCGTTTACATTCATTGCAACAAGGTCTATTCCAACGCTATTATGAACACCCGCCATCTGCGCAACAAGAAGTTTTGTTCCCACGCCGTCTGTTGCCGAAGAAAGAACAATGTCGCTTCCGAAATTTTCCAAGCTGTAAAGTGCACTGAATCCGCCTATTGAAGATATTATATTTTCGCTCGGTAAAGATTTACAAAAACTCTTGATATTATCGACAAGCCTGTTGCCCTTGTCTATATCTACGCCCGATTCTTTATATGTAATCAACCTTCTCTCCTTTTTGTGAGTATGGGTACCAGTTTTTCATAACTTATGATAATTATTCCAAGCAATGGAACAGATAAAATCACTCCCCATACGCCCAACAACTCCCCAAAGAATAAAATAGCAATGAGCACAGCCAAAGGATCTATATCCAACTGTTTAGAGTATATAAAAGGAGCAATGATATTTCCAGAAATAAAATGAATAAACAGAAGAACCACTATAACCTCAATAGCCATTAAAATACTGTGATGCATCAAAAGTGCAACAAGTATAGGCGGTATAAAGCTAAGAGCAGCACCTATATAGGGTATTATGTACAGAACGCCGCCAAAAACGCCAAAAAGCAGAGCATAATTAACCCCTACAATATAGAGCCCAATAAATGATATAACGGAAACCACTACAATTAAGATAATTAGTCCCACTATATATCCCAGTATTACCCTGTGTATATCACTAAAAACCTCCAAGTAATCCTCGCCAAGTATGGTTAATATGGTATTTTTTGTTATATTCTTATATCGTGTCCTGTAAATAATCATAAAATATGATATTATGGGTATTAAAAAGAATGCAATAAGCGCAGAGACACCTTTAATAATTCCCGTTACATAGCCCAAAGCAGAGGATGTGATATGGGATTTAATTGAATCAAGAGCGCTGGTTATTATAGCATAAAGTTCCTGATTACCACTTGAATGCTGATTTAAGTAGTTGTAAAAGTCAGTGATATAGTTATGTATGCTTTTTATAAACATAGGAATCTGTTTCTCAATGCCCGCTATTTGATTAATTAGAGCAGGAATTGCCACTATAAAAATAATTGCAATGGCGCCCATAAAAATAAAAACAACAACTAAACCGCTTAACCATTTCGGCACACCTATTTTTAAAAAGAACCTCTCAAAAGGGTATGATATTTCCGAGATAAGGTAGGATGCAGCTATGATAACGGTAATAAATGTAAGTTTAAAAAATAGGAGGTATATACCCCCTATTACTAAAATCAAAAAAATAAAGTATTCAAATAGACCTGAATGAATATCACTCTTCAAATTACTATATAACCTCTTCGCTTGTGTCCTCTTGAAGCCTTGCGCGAATTTCCTTCAGTCGTTCCCTCTCCTCCTGCATAGCTTTTTTCGTTTCTTCTATGCTCTCAATGATAGCTTGCTTCTTTTCCTGCGCATAATCCGCGCCTTTTTCTATGAGTTGTTTTGAACTATCCGCTATTTTATCGGTAAGCTGCATAATCCTTTCTTCAAGAGCATCCTTTTGTTTGTAAAGAGCATCCTTTTTCTCATTTACTGTTGTTGTAATCTTACTCTTTATCTCTTCCCTTTCCTCTTCTTCTAAAAACAGTTTCACATAACCGTAAGCCGATAGAGACAATACCGTAGCCACTCCTAAAAACACAAGTTTTTTAGACATCCTTTTCCTCCTCCTTTTTTTTGGGAAATTTTGAGGTAAACATAGTAACACCATTTAGAAATATATATATGTTGTCAAGCTTTTCCTCGATTGATTCTACTCTTTGAAATACATAGTCTATATGGGATTTCGTTTTGTTTTTTGTGCCTATAATTAGACTGGAGACCTCATCAGTCGTTTCTTTTGTTTTATTCATCAAATCTAAAGTTGTTTCTTTTGTTTTATCCGCTATACTCTTCGCATCTTCTACTATCTCGGATGATGCGTTTGTTATTTTTTGAACCTTATAGGATATATCATCAACCTTTACCTTATAAGGCTCCATATCCCTTTTCATATCGTCCATTTTGTGCTTTAAGTCTCCGTAGAGCTTGGTTAAAATAAACAAGCCTATAAAGACACCTATTGCCAACAAAACATAAATAGACGCTATAACTGCAAGAGACACATCCGAAATCATACTCATAATAACCCCCTTTAAGTTACATAAATTAAAGCTTTCTGCTAAATAATTTTGACACTATTTCACTTGCCGATTCCTCAACCGAACGATTCGTAACATCTATAACTAACCATTTACGGTTTTTTCTAAAAAGAGAATCTGCATATTCCACCTCTTCGTATATTTTACTCAAAGATGCATAAGAGCTGTTGGACAGATGAAGCTTTTTAGCTCTTTCTTGCCTTATTTCGTAAAGTCTCATAGGGTCTATCTTCAATCCCACAATCTTACCCTGATCTATTTTATACAAAGCATCAGGCAGTTTTTCACCCTTAACAACAGCAAAATTCGCCACTTTGTAACCCTCTTGAGCAAGATACACACTTAAAGGAGTCTTACTCGTTCTCGATAATCCGACAAGTATAATATCGGCTTCATCGAGTCTCCTTGAACTTCTATTATCATCATGCTCCACAGTATACTCTATAGCTTTAATTTTATCAAAATATTTATCACTTATTTTATGTAGCAACCCGGATTCGTTCATTGCTTCTTCATGAAAAAAATCTTCAAATTTTCCAAGATAATAACCAAATATATCTAATGTCGATATGCCGTTTTCATCGGATAATTTCTTTGTATATTCCCTTAACTCCCTTTCGGCAATTGTATATACCATAAGAGGTTTTTCTTGCTTCGCCCGTTCAATAATTTTATCAATCTGCTCTTTTGATCTGATTTCTATAAATTTTCTCCTTACGAGATTTGTATACTTAAACTGTACTAAAAAAGCCCTGACAATTTTCGACGCCGTTTCACCTGTGCCGTCAGAAACCATATATATGTACTTTATATCTTTATTCACGATACCTCCTAAATACCCATTTTGAAAAGATTATACATAGAAACAACAATTGAGAAAAGCATAAAAACAACTATTGACAAAACGGGGCTTATCATATCCGCTTTCCCCATAGAATTTATAACTTCAAAAAATCCCACAAAAACTACAAATAGTACACCGCCTAAAAAAACATTTTTAATAAATCCGCTCTTTCTCGGTGTGATTTTGAGCACAAAAACCAAAGACAAAAGCGTTAAAACGAAACAAGATAAGGGATAAAAAATCTTAAACGATATAATGGATTTGTAGTAATAGCCGTTTTCCGGATGAGTTTTTATATTTTTAAAAAGTTCACCCAAAGATAGATTTGCTCCTTCCGGAGATTTTATAAAATGGTCCATATCTAATGACAGATTAAGTTTTAGAGTTTTGTAGAATTTTTTATCTGAAGGATTTTGTATGTTTGACACAGACGCATTGTGCAGAATTATATCATTTTTCTCCATTTTCATACTATCGGAATATATAGATTCGCTTATGCTGTTTTTTATTTTATATAACTTGATACCATATGCCGTTTTTTCCTTAATGTTAAGTCTCGATGCATTTATATAAAAATTACCGTTTTTCGTCCAAAAATTACCATTTGTTTTATTTGAAAACTCAAAATGCTTAATAAAAAAAGCCTTGTTTATATAATTATCAACAACTAATTCTCCTGATACAAACATTAAAACACTAAATAACAATGATAATAGAATAACAGGCGATGCTATCCTAAAAATATTTATACCGCTTGAGCGCATAACTATTATCTCGTTTTTCATAGATAAAAATCCAAGGCTTATTAAAGAAGCAAGTGCAAAAATTATCGGCATAGACCAATAAATAATAAACGGGGTATAATAAAAATAGTATTTTATGACGGAAAAAACGGAAACGGAGTTTTGCAAAATTGACGATATATTGCTGAAAAAATCGGATATATAAAAAAGCATAAGAGAAAAAACTATTGAAAAAAATAAAATTATAAGAAAATTGTATGTTATATACCTATGAATTTTTTTCATATTTATCGGCTACTCTCCAATGCTCGCATATAAACGGCACAATCTCACTAAAAGTTTTTAAATCAAGCATAGTCGAAGCATCTGACAAAGCCTCTTGCGGGTTTGTATGCACTTCAAAGAAAATGCCGTCCACACCTATGCTTGCAGCGGCGAAGGCGAGCCATTTTGCATATTGCTTTGTTCCCTGAGATTTTCCATTTACACTTGGAAGCTGCATTGAGTGGGTTGCATCGTAAACTATAGGGTATGAGAGTTCCTGCATAATTTTCATACCGCGAAAATCTACAACAAGATTGTTATATCCGAAAGATGCCCCTCTTTCCGTAATCATAATACTGTTATTGCCGGTCGATTTAACCTTCTCTACTGCGTATTTCATATCCCACGGAGCTACAAACTGACCTTTTTTAATATTAACTATCTTTCCCGTTTTACCCGCTTGTACAAGAATATCCGTTTGCCTGCATAAAAAAGCCGGTATTTGTATTATATCCACAAACTCTTTAACAAATTCCGCCTGACTCGGAAGATGTATGTCAGTTGTAATTTTAAGGTTGAATCTTTCCTTAACCTTCGAGAGAATTTCCATACCCTTTTCTATTCCGACACCCCTAAAAGATGTTACGGAGGTTCTGTTAGCTTTGTCAAAAGAGGCTTTGAATATTATTTCAACATCAAATTTTTCCGATATTAACTTTACATTCTCAGCTATCTCCATTACTGTCTTTTCGTTTTCTATAACGCATGGACCTGCGATAAAAAAATGTTTACGCATAAGTTCTCCTAAAATTAAGTTACTGCAATCCTTGCTAAATCTATCACAAGAGAAGGTATTGGTCAAAAAAATATTGCAAAAGCGCCGAGAAACAATAAAATAAGCATATAATTTTTTGTCGAAAACTCTTTTTTGCTTCAAAGACTTGATAAAAAACTATACGCTGATAAAAATTGACACTATTTATCATTTTGATTATAAGTTTATGGTGATTGATAAAACTAACAAATAAAAACTAACTACTGTTTGGTGAAAAGTGAAAATTTTAATTGTTGAAGACGATAAAAAAATCTCCTCTTTTATAAAAAGGGGGCTGGAAGAAGAATATTTCAGTATTGATGTGGCATACGATGGCGAAGAGGGGTTCCTGCTTGCAACATTAAACAGTTACGATGTTATAATTCTCGATTGGATGCTTCCCAAAATGGACGGTGTCGAGTTGTGTAAAAAAATACGCACATCAAACATAACAACACCCGTACTGATGCTAACTGCAAAGAGCGATATTGAGGATAAGGTTTTCGGACTTGAAAACGGTGCGGATGACTATCTGTCAAAACCGTTTGCTTTTGAAGAACTTATTGCGAGGGTTAAAGCGCTACACAGAAGAAACAGCTATAAATCTAAAAATATTCTCACGGTTGATGATTTGAAACTAAATCCGCTAACGCGTGAGGTAACAAGGGGCTCGTCAAAAATAGAATTGAGCGTTAAAGAATATGAGCTGCTTGAATTTTTAATGAGAAACAGGGGCAGAATTGTCACAAACGCTATGATAATGGATAATATTTGGGATATGCAACAGGATATAGAAAGCAATGTTATAAATGTATATATTCATCATTTAAGAAACAAAATCGACAAAAACAGCGAAAATAAGCTTATACACACAGTAAGAGGAGCAGGATACAGAATTGGTTAATCTTGAAAATATAAGTTTTAAAAAGCGTATTTTCTTATGGTACGGCATAGTTTTGGCTTTTATTATTCTAATTTTTAGCATAACATTCTATGTAAGCGTCAAATTTGCTGTAACTAAAAACATTAAAAATTCCCTTAAAATCATTTCGGAAGAGATAAAAAACGACACCAAAGACAATCTGAATAACCTGCAAAAATACATAATTTACGATAAAAACAGATACCCCCTCTCACCCTTATACATTCAAATATACAAAATTGAAAATAATAATCCTGTTATTGTTTCCGTTTCAACGAATTTGAAGGGCAATAATCTCCCGATTATCAATTATCAAGATAAAAATAGCAGGTTTAATAAAATAAAGGCTATGTTCTTGAAGCATAAGTTTATTATGATATTTACGCAGGCTATCGATAAAGAAGGCAAATATTTTTTGGAGGTTGCGACATCTATCGACAAGCAAAATAAAGTTATAAATATCCTGCTTACGATATTTTTAATAACGGGGCCACTGCTGCTTTTTGCCGCCCTATTCGTGGGATATAAGGTTGTCGGCAATGCTCTTTTGCCCGTAAAGATAATAACGGAAACGGCAAACAAGATATCTGTTGCGGATTTATCGAAGAGAGTTCCACAAGTGAAAAGTGATGACGAATTTTCGAAACTTATTATGACAATAAACAATATGATAGATAGGCTCGAAAAGTCGTTTAACAGCATAAAACAGTTCAGTATGAATGCATCTCACGAATTGAAAACGCCACTTACCATAATAAGGGGAGAGGCTGAACTTGCTTTAAGGAAAGAAAGAAGCGCCGAATATTATATTGAATCCTTAAATAATATCCTAAAAGAGGCTATATCTATGCAGAACATTATAGAAAGCCTTCTTCTGTTTGCCAAACTTGATTCGATGAGTTTGAGTAAGGATTTAAGCATTGTAAAAATTAATGAAGTTGTAAAAAGTGTTGTTGATGATTTTTCTCACATTGCAAAAAAGAAAAACATAACCATCCTGTGTGAATGCAAAACAGAATCAAAAAGTGCCGTTAATGTATCAATTTTAAAAATCATAGTGTCAAATATATTGGAAAACGCAATCAAATATACGCCCAAAGATAAAAATATATATGTATCGCTGTATGAGGACAACAACCTATTTAAAATAGTTATAAAGGATGAAGGCTGTGGAATAGAAGAAAAGAAACTAAACCTAATCTTCGAGCCCTTTTACAGAACCGACGAAGCACACAACAAGGATATTGAGGGATATGGCTTGGGTCTTGCGCTTGTGAAAAAAGCGGTTGACATCTTAGAGGGCAAAATTGAGATTGAAAGCAAGCTTAAAGCAGGCACAACGGTTACCGTTTCTTTTAAAAAAAATAGGGTATAGGTTATGAAAAGTAAGAAAATGTTTGTATGTTCAAACTGCGGTTATTCCTCAATTAAATGGTACGGCAAATGTCCAAACTGCGGTGAATGGGGAACCTTTATAGAAAAAGAGGTTGACAAAAAGAATCGTAGCGTTCATAAAAAATACAATCCCCCTGTAAAAATAGGAGAAATAGAAGAGAGTGAAGAATATTTAAAAATCAACAAACAAATTGATAATTTTTTGGGCAAGGGTTTGGTAAAAGGCGGCGTCTATTTAATTGCAGGCACTCCGGGTGTCGGAAAATCAACCTTCTTACTGCAGGTTTCGCAGCTTTTGTCGAATAATAAGTATAAAGTTATTTATGTTTCCGCAGAGGAATCACTATCTCAAATCTCTTTAAGAGCAAAGCGCTTGTCGGCAAAGTCCGTTTATTCGTTAAGTGAGCACAATATAGATTCAATAATAGCTTCAATAGAAAATGAAAATGCCGATGTTGTTGTCATTGACTCTATACATACTATATTTTCCGAAGAGATAGAATCTATAGCCGGAGGAATTCAGCAAGTTAGATTTTGCGCTGAAAAATTGATAGAAACTGCCAAAAAGAATTCCATGGCAATCATAATAGTAGCCCATGTCACAAAAGAAGGGGCTATCGCAGGACCTAAAACACTCGAGCATATGGTAGATACCGTTATGTTTTTAGAGGGCGACAAGAAAACGGATTTAAGAATATTAAAACTGCATAAAAATCGATTTGGACCCTCCGATGAATCGTTAATTTTGGAGATGGAGCATAGCGGACTGAATATAATTGACGATCCTACAATAAAATTTCTCGAAAGAAAGGATGCCTCAGACGGTAAAATTTACGGAATGGTTCTTGAGGGACGATATCCGATTGTTGTGGAGGCTCAGGCTCTTTGCGTACCCACACCCCTTGCCATACCAAGAAGGATTGCGGTAGGATTTAGTTTAAACAGACTGAATATGCTTCTTGCCGTTATTGAAAAAAAACTCAATATTCCTGTTTATAAATACGATGTATATTTCAATATTGCAGGCGGTGTAAAGGTTGAGTCAACCCTTCTTGATATGGCTCTTGTAAGTAGCGTTATATCATCAATTAATAAAAAAATTATAAAAAACAATGTAGTTGCAATCGGAGAATTTGACTTGTCGGGGAATATAAGAATATTTCAAAACAGTAAAAAATTTATTGATAAAATAGAAAAGCTGGGATTTAAGATTCTATCTCCGCTAAACGGAATAGATACAATACACAAACTTTATAAAAACTTATAAAAAGCCCGAAATTGCATTCAGGCTTTTTTAAGATTTTTATTCGAATTTATTCATTATTTCTTCGGGTATGTCAAAGTTGGCGTAAACATTCGATACATCATCATCATCTTCAAGGGCATCCATAAGTTTCAGCATACTTTGGGCTTTGCTTTCATCCAGTGCTACAGTTGTCTGCGGTATTTGTGTAATTTCAGCTTCTAAGGGTTTAAAGCCTTTCTTCTCAAGCTCATCCTTTATTCTTAAGAAATCCTTTGCTTCGGTGAGAACTTCAAAAATATTTTCATCTTCGTTTTCTTTAACATCCTTAGCCTCAAGCTCAAGTGCAACATCAAATAACTCTTCTTCATTTGTTGAATCTTTGTCAAAACTTAAATATCCTACACGGTCAAACATCCACGACACACATCCGTTTTCTCCAAGACTACCACCATATTTACTCAAAAGGTGTCTTACACTTGCAGTCGTCCTTTGTCTGTTGTCTGTTGTTGTTTCTATAATCATTGCAACGCCTGCAGGACCGTATCCTTCATATACGACATCCTCATACACGGTTCCGGGCAATTCTCCCGTGCCTTTTTTTATAGCTTTTTCTATATTTTGCTTTGGCATATTTGCTTCTTTTGCCTTATCTATTGCCAATCTTAACCTGGGGTTGGATTCAATATCTCCTCCACCCATTTTTGCCGCTATTGTTATTTCTTTTATTACTTTTGTAAAAATAGCTCCCCTTTTGCTGTCCTCTTTGGCTTTCTTGTGTTTTATGCTGCTCCATTTATTGTGACCTGACATAATAACTCCTTTTTACTATAATTTTGGTGTTGTCAACTCCATCTGTTTTTGATATTTCCCTTTTTTATCC
>Ga0256842_1003566_pt1 | contig 10258 bp, 10 predicted proteins | sample 4559240metaG_FD_185973 | JGI IMG/M metagenome (GOLD analysis project Ga0256842, IMG submission 185973) | Hydrothermal vent microbial communities from Guaymas Basin, Mexico - 4559-240 | ecosystem: Environmental > Aquatic > Marine > Hydrothermal vents | place: Mexico: Guaymas Basin | collected...
CTGAAACGTGCTTTTTCCGGGAAGAGTTGAATGACGTATAAGATTGTCATAGCAGATGATGAGCCGATTACCCGGCTGAATATGTACGAAATACTGGTCGGCGCCGGCTACGATGTTGTCGGTGAGGCAGGGGATGGTTTTGACGCCCTCGATCTCTGTCGGACTCATTCTCCCGATCTGGTTCTCCTCGACATCAAGATGCCTTTGATTGATGGTTTGAAGGCGGCTCAGCTGATTAAAGAGGAGAAGCTGGCGGGGAGCATTCTTCTGCTGACGGCGTACAGTGGAAAAGAGTTTGTTGAACAGGCCAAAGCTGTCGGGGTTGAAGGGTATCTGGTGAAACCGGTTTCGGAGGAATCGCTGCTGCCGATGGTGGAAGTTGCGATTGCCAAGGGGATTGAGATGGATCAGATGCGTGCCGATATCCGCAAGGTTCAGGATGAACTCGAAGGTCGAAAACTGATCGAAAGGGCAAAGGGATTGCTGATGGCACAGGAGAAACTGTGCGAAGACGATGCCTACAAAAAAATCCGTAAACTCAGTATGGATAAGGGGCGCCCGATGAAGGATATCGCCAGCGCTATTTTGTTGAATAGTGGCTGAGGAATCGAGGCTCGTTACCCTGTGCCGGCAACATGCTGATATTGCTGAAGCTGATATTGAGGTTATCCGCAAAAATGCTGAGTGTCTCGATAGTATCGCGGAGCTGATGGGGGCCGATATCTTTATCGATTGCGGCACCAGAGATCCTGATGTTGCAGTGGTTGTTGCACAAGCCCGGCCGACCAGTGTCAAATCGCTCTATTCCGGTTCAGTGGTCGGTAAGTTTGCCCGTCGCAGTAAAGAGCCTGCGGTTATCAGAACTCTTGAAGTCGGTATGTCGACGATGGATATGAGCGGGGTGACGCAGGAGGATAAAAGTGTCCGTCAGAGCGTTGCCCCGCTTAAAAACAGTGCCGGTGATGTCATTGGAGCGCTGATTGCCGAGAAAGATGTCACCGAAAGTGTCCGGGCTGAAAAGAAATTATCGGTTCTGACCCAGACCACGGGACAATTGATCGAACGGGGTGCGGTGGTGACATCGGGAGATAACAGTCTGCCGTATCATGTGACCGACGGCATTTTGATTTTCAGCCGCTCCGGGGTATGTACTTACGCAAATCCGGTTGCTGAAACAATTTATCGGAACCTTGGTTATATTGAACCGCTGGAAGGACTCAGTTTTTCTAATATGACCTTTCATGGTGTGAAGTTTGAGGAGATCCTGACTCGTAAACAGGTGGTCCTCACCGATATGGAAATCGGCAACTATATTTTCCATATCAAATACACCTATGTGAAGAACAAGAACGAGAATTTCACCGGGGTCGTCATGCTGATCAATGATGTGACCGAGGTGAAGAATAAAGAAAAAGAACTGGTGTTGAAGACGGTTGCAATCAGCGAGATTCACCACCGGGTCAAGAACAACCTGCAGACGATTGCCAGTCTGCTTAAGCTGCAATGGCGTCGGGTCGATGATCCGTTGGCCAAGGCAGCGTTTAACGAAAGCATCAGTCAGGTTCTCAGTATTGCCGCCACGCACGAAATATTGGCGGAAGAGTGTAAAGATGATGTTGACATCATGACGATGCTCGAAAAAATCAAGTCCAACACGATAAAGCACGGACTGTTGGCAAAGAAAGGAATCACTATCAATTTGAAGGGTGATACCTTCTTCTGTGATTCTGATATGGCGACTTCGATTGCGCTGGTGGTTAACGAGATCACTCAGAATTGTTTGAAATATGCGTTTGTCGGGCGGGATTCGGGAACGATTGATATTGAGATTTGCAACGGAGCAATGTACTCAAATATCTCCGTCATTGATGATGGGATCGGTTTTAAGTTCGATTCTGAAGCGACAAACAAGCTTGGTTTGCAAATTGTTAAACGGATTGTCACCGAGAAGCTTAAAGGTAATTTTTCGACAGAATCGAGTCAGACCGGAACTAAGGTTCTGTTCGATTTTCCACTGAATTCCCGATCTGCTGAAACAATGTAGCTTCAGCTTTGTTGTGCCGGGAGATTGGAACCAAAGATTTCACATGCAACGGTGTATGTGTGAAGGCATCGAAGCCTGAGTTGCACTTTTCAGGTGTCACCTCGGGCTTTTTTTATCAATAGGGATTGTTGTGAGAGAACAGGTTCTCAGCGTCGGTATCGACATCGGGACAACGACAACTCAGTTGGTCTTCAGCCAGCTGACGCTGGAGAATACTGCTTCCTTGGTGACGGTCCCACGGATTGAGATTATCGATAAAGAGGTCATCTATCGCAGTGCAATCCATTTTACCCCGCTACGCTCTCAGAATGAGATTGACGATCACAGTATTCGTTCGTTAATTGAACGGGAGTATCAGGCAGCAGGGATAACGCCGCAGCAGGTGCAGACGGGGGCTGTGATTATTACCGGTGAGGCTGCTCGCAAACAGAATGCTGAAGCGGTTCTCCGGGCTTTGAGTGGTTTGGCGGGTGAATTTGTCGTTGCGACGGCCGGGCCAACTCTCGAAGGAATTATTGCCGGAAAGGGTGCCGGGGCTGGTGTGGAGTCGAAAAAACGCGGGGCGACCGTAGTCAACCTCGATGTCGGTGGCGGAACGACCAATATTGCTGTCTTCAAAAATGGAGAAGTGATTGATACCGCCTGCCTCGATATCGGTGGGCGGCTGATTCGCTTTAATAACCAGGGCACGATTGATTATGTTGCCGACAAAGTTGCTTCATTGGCCCGGGCACTGAATCTCAATATCGCAACCGGGCAACGCTACGACCAGACGGTTGTAGATGCTATTGTCCGGCGGATGGTGGGAATCCTTGAAGAAGTTCTGGGGCTGGTTCCCGCAACATCAGAGTTGGCGATGCTGCTGACTGATCACGATCTGCGTCGTGACTATAAAATCGACTACGTCTCTTTCTCCGGTGGGGTTGCTGACTGCCTTTTCAGTTGTGGTAACAGTGATCCATTGCAGTATGGTGATATTGGAAAACTGCTGGGAGAAGCCATCACCGGGTCAAAATTGATGCAGAATATTCAGACCCTCACTGCGATTGAAACGATCAGGGCAACAGTTGTCGGGGCCGGGTCACATACAACCAATATCAGTGGCAGTACGATTACAGTCGCTCCGGGGGTGTTGCCGTTACAAAATATTCCGGTGCTGAAACTGTCAACTGAAGATGAAGCTTTGCCGCTCGATGCGTGGGGCGATGCGATTCGTAAAAAGGTGCAGTGGTTCAACCTGGATGGAGAAAAACAGAATCTAGCCTTGGCTTTCAAAGGCCCGGAAAATCTCGGTTTTGATGAGGTTCGAGTGTTGGCCGAAGCAATTGTTCAGGGGATGGAAGAAGTATTGTGTAAAACCTGCCCCCTGATTGTTGTGATTGAGCGTGATCTGGCGAAAGTATTGGGGCAGACGTTACGCAATCGCCTCGGGTTTGCTAAAGATGTGATCTGTATCGATACGATCAGGGTTGCCAATGGCGACTACATTGATATTGGTCATGAACTTGCTGCAGGAAATGTGGTTCCGGTGATCGTTAAGACACTGGTGTTTAATTATTAATCGTGGGGTGAAGGACGACTATGAGATTGAAAACAGTACTGTCCGGAGTAATGTACGAATTCAAAGACCTCAATGAGGTGATGGCAAAGGCCAACGAAGAAAAGTCGGGAGACCGGCTGGCTGGTTTGGCTGCTGCAACTGTGACTGAAATGATCGCCGCCAAGGAAGTTCTGGCGGGGGTCACTCTGGCCGAGATCCGCAATAATCCGGCGGTCCCCTACGAACAGGATGAGGTCACCCGACTTGATCAGGATCGGGTCAACGAAAAAATCTACGCTGAGTTGAAAAATCTGACGGTTGGTGAGTTTCGTGAGTGGCTGTTGTGTCACGAAACTAGTGGTGACGATATTTCCCGTGCATCTCACGGTTTGACTGCCGAAATGGTCGCTGCCGTGGCGAAGTTGATGTCGAATCTCGATCTGATCTATGCCGCCCGAAAAATTAAAATAATTGCCCACTGTAATACCACCATTGGTGAAGAGGGGGTGCTGGCGTTTCGGCTGCAACCGAACCATACCACTGATGATCTTGATGGTATCCGCATCTCGACATTTGAGGGGTTAAGCTACGGTTCCGGCGATGCCCTGATCGGCTTGAATCCGGTCAATGATACCGTTGAGTCATTATCGAATATTCTCAAAATGTTTCAGGAGATCAAGGAAACCTATCAGATCCCGACCCAGAACTGTGTTCTCGGCCATGTGACGACCCAGATGGAGGCGGTGCAGAAGGGTGCTCCTGCCGATATGATTTTTCAGAGTATCGCCGGGAGTGAAAAGGGAAACACCGCTTTTGGTTTGAGTGCTTCGGTTCTGGCTGAAGCGCACGATCTGATGCTGAAGGAAGGGACCGCGACCGGCCCCAATGTTATGTACTTCGAAACGGGGCAGGGGGCGGAACTTTCATCCGATGCTCACCATGGTGTCGATCAGGTGACAATGGAGGCACGCTGTTACGGCTTTGCCCGCCATTATAATCCGTTTCTGGTCAACACCGTTGTCGGCTTTATCGGCCCCGAATATCTTTATGACAGCCGTCAGGTGATCCGGGCCGGGTTGGAAGATCTGTTTATGGGGAAATTGTCGGGGATTTCAATGGGTGTCGATGCCTGTTACACCAACCATATGAAAGCCGACCAGAACGACATTGAAAACCTTGCAGTTCTCCTGACTTCGGCCGGTTGTAATTATCTGATTACTGTCCCGCAGGGGGACGACATCATGCTCAACTACCAGTCTCTCGGTTATCACGAAGCATCAGCATTGCGTGAGCTGCTGGGAAAAAAACCGATTCCTGCGTTTGCCGCCTGGCTGGAAAAGATGGGAATCTATGAAAATGGTCGCCTGAGTCGGATTGCGGGGGACGCATCAATCTTCTTTGGTTGATATCCGGACTGAAATTTCCAGAATAACGGAGAAAAGAGGTTGTGGTGGAGAGTGAAATAAATATTAAAAAGATCATTGCTGAAGTTCTGGCAGAAATGGGTCATGACGTACCAGCTTCATCAGCACAGGGTGAGGTTGCTGCGGTTGATGATAGCCCATTAGTCGATCTGACGACTGAGGATCTTAAGAAGCAGTTGCTGGTTCCTGAGCCGGCCAATCGTGATGCTTATCTCAATTACAAAGATGCAACTGTTTCGCGAATCGGGATCTGGAGGAGCGGTTCCCGTTATAAAACCAGTGCTTTCCTCCGCTTCCGTGCTGATCATGCCATTGCTCAGGACGCGGTGTTCAATGATGTTTCCAGCGATTTTCTCAAAGAGTGGGGGCTTTTCGAGGTAAAAACGAAGTGTACTGACAAAGATCAGTTTCTGACCCGCCCCGATCTGGGACGTGAACTGGACGATGAGAATATTGCCCTGCTGAAAAAAAACTGTAATGAACGGGCAAAGGTTCAGATTTATGTCACCGATGGCTTGAGTTCTACGGCTGTTGAAAAAAATGCCCGCGATACATTTCTGGCGATGGAGCAGGGATTGAAGGGGCATGGTATTGAGGTGGGGGCACCATTTTTCCTCCGTTATGGTCGGGTTCCGGCAATGGATGCCATTGCTGATGTTCTCCATCCCGAAGTCACGGTTGCCTTGATTGGTGAGCGTCCGGGTCTGGCGACAGCAGAGAGCATGAGCTGCTATATGGCCTACAATGCCCACGGTGGAATGCCCGAAGCGAATCGGACGGTGCTGTCCAATATTCATCGTGGCGGGACTCCGGCAGTCGAGGCGGGGGCTCATATCGCCGATGTCATCAAAATGATGCTTGAGCAGAAAGCCAGCGGCTTGGAGCTGAAGAAATGAGTTTCGGGACTGTTTTGAATCGGAGGACTGACGATGAAAGGTGATGCTCTACGGGCCGCGGTTCTGAGTGTGCGGATGATTCCGCGAGTCAGTCCGGCACTGGCGAAGGAGTTCACGTTGACAGCCGAACAGCAGAGCCTTGGGTTGTTGACAGTTGATTGCGATGACGTCGGGTACACTGCCCTTGATGAGGCAACGAAAAAGGCTCAGGTCGATGTTGTCTACGCCAAATCATTTTATGCCGGTGCCGCTAACGCCAATACCAAACTGGCGGGAGAGTTTATCGGTATTCTTGCTGGGCCGACTCCAGCGGAGGTTCGCAGCGGACTTGATGCCGCCATTAGTTTTATTGAAAACGATGGGACGTTTATCAGTGCCAACGAAGATGATTCTATTGCTTACTACGCCCACTGTGTCTCCCGAACGGGGAATTATCTTTCGGAGCTTGCCGGGATTCCAGAAGGGGCTTCGCTGGCATACCTGATCGCCCCGCCGATTGAGGCCGTTGTTGCCCTCGATGCGGCACTGAAAGCCGCTGATGTTGAAATGGTCGCTTTTTATGGTCCACCATCCGAAACCAACTTTGGTGGCGGCCTGTTGAGTGGCAGCCAGTCGTCGTGTCAGGCGGCCTGTGATGCTTTTGCCGAAGCCGTTCAGGCTGTCGCAGATAACCCGAAGGGGTATTGATATGAAGGTAAACGAGTCGCTGGGAAGTTTTGAAACAGTTGGTTATGTCGCTGCTCTGGCAGGGGCTGATGCGGCATTGAAAACAGCGGAAGTCCGATTGCTGGGTTGCCGCTATGTCGGTTCCGGGCTGGTTTCAGTTCTGCTGGCGGGCGATGTCAGTTCGGTCAAAGTTGCCGTTGAAGCGGGATGTGCTGCCGCACAGCAGGTTGGTGACCTCAAGTGGCAGACAGTAATTGCCCGGACTGCGGAAGGGCTTGATCTGATTGTCGCCGAGTCGAGAAAGAAGGGTCGGCAAAAGACAGCACCACCAGAAAAGTCGGTCTCACGCCGCAGTTCAGCGGAGCCACGCAAACGCCGAAGCAATTCACGCCGGAAGAAGATTCCGCAGCTGAGTCAGGAAGAGCTTGATGGCATGCGGGTGATTAAATTGCGTGAGGTCGCACGGTTGATGCCGGGACTGACCCTTAATCGGCAACAGATCCGGTCGGCACGTAAAGACGATCTGATCGCAGCAATCACCAGTTATTACCGGAACGAGAAGGAGTAGATAATATGGCGGATCGTGATTTAGCCTCGATTCAGGAAGCGAGAGATCTGGTCAGCAGAGCGCGGGCGGCACAACAGGAGTTTGCCCGTTTGAATCAGCAGCAGGTCGATCAGGCCGTTCAGGCGATTTCAAAAGTGATGACGGCGATGGCAAAGGATCTGGCGACGATGGCGGTTGAAGAAACCGGTTTTGGGAATGCCGAGGATAAAACCAAAAAGAACCTTCTGGCTTCAGATAAGCTGTTCAAGCGGATTCAACCGCTGAAAACCATCGGGGTGATTGATGAGGGGCGGGAGAGTAAAATCACCAAGGTGGCGGTTCCTGCCGGAATTATTGCGGCGTTGATCCCATCGACCAATCCGACCTCAACAACAATTTATAAAACGTTGATTTCGCTCAAGGCAGGCAACGGTGTGGTGTTCAGCCCTCATCCCAGTGCCTTGCGGTGTATCGGCCGGACAGTTGAAATTATCCGTCAGGTTCTCAAGGAACTGAATATTCCCGCAGATCTGATAAGCATGATTGAGATCCCGACCCTTGAGGGGACTGCCGAGCTGATGAAACAGGCCGATCTGATTCTGGCAACGGGCGGCCCGGCGATGGTCAAGGCGGCATACAGTTCAGGAACTCCCGCTCTGGGTGTCGGCCCGGGTAACGTCCCGGTCTTTATCGAGAAGAGTGCCGATATTGACGCGGCGGTTAAGCGGGTTATGACAGGGAAAACGTTTGATTACGGAACTGTCTGCTCTTCGGAGCAGGCCATCGTCACCGAAGATGCAATTGTCGAACAGGTCAAGCGGGCGTTTGTCTCACAGGGAGGTTATTTCCTCGAAGGTGAGGCGGCAGAGAAGGTCAAAGTCATCATGAAGAGCCCGAAAGGGGGGATGAATGCAGCGATTGTCGGTAAGCCTGCCAGTGAGCTGGCAAAGATGGCGGGGATCGAGGTTCCGGCAGGAACGCGACTGTTGCTGTATGAAGAAAAAGGTGTTGGCCCCGGTTATCCTTTTTCGTACGAAAAATTAACAGGACTGATGGGCTTTTACAGTGTCAAGGACTGGCATGCCGCCGCCGATTTGTGTTTACGGCTGTTGAAAAATGGAGGACTTGGTCATTCTCTGTCGCTCCATTCCAATAACGAAGAGATTATCCGCCATTTCGGTTTGAACATGCCGGTATCGCGGCTGCTGGTGAATACGCCATCCTCTCTGGGTGCCGTTGGCAGTACGACAAATCTTGATCCCTCCCTGACGCTGGGCTGTGGCCCGGTTGGTGGCAGTTCGACCTCTGATAATGTCGGGACACAGCATCTGTTTAATATCCGTTCTATCGCCTACGGGCTTGATCAGGCGGTTCCACAAAAAACAACAACCAGCATTGATATCGATAAGATCAGTGCTTTGGTTGTCGAACAATTGAAGAAAATGAATTATGTTCCAGCGGAAGTTTGATAATGACTGAAAAAGCAGTTTTAAACTCACACACGATCCAATAACGGAAAAGGAGAAAACAATGGCAACATCAAGTGCAATCGGAATGGTAGAGACCCGCGGTTTTGTCGCAGCCCTCGAAGCTGCTGATGCAATGGTCAAGGCAGCGAACGTCACTCTGGTCGGTAAGACTCAGGTCGGTAGCGGTCTGGTGGCAATCCTGGTGCGTGGCGATGTCGGTGCCGTCAAAGCGGCAACGGATGCTGGCGCGGCTGCTGCTGCCAAAGTTGGTGAAGTGGTCAGCGTCCACGTGATTCCACGCCCTCATGACGAAGTTGAAATTATTCTGCCGAAGATAAAAGAGTAATTGTCTCTGCTCAGAGATGATGGAGATGCAATCCGCATATCAAGGGACACATAAACCCGTCCATGGGGTTTGTTGCCGCCATCCATGGCGACAAACACCCTTGATCTACGAATTGCAGGTCCGTCCGGAATGGTGCCGAACAGTCGCATGTTTTTTAAAAGAAGGCAGAATATAAAAGTTTATCTCAATGGCGGGATAAAGGTTTGAAAAAGGAGAAACAATGGCGGTTTTAAGTGCATTGGGAATGGTGGAAACCCGTGGTTTTGTTGCAGCTCTCGAAGCAGCAGACGCAATGGTCAAGGCAGCAAATGTCACTCTTGTCGGTAAGACTCAGGTCGGTACCGGTTTGGTAGCAATTCTGGTGCGTGGCGATGTCGGTGCGGTCAAAGCAGCGACCGATGCCGGTGCGGCAGCGGCTGCCAAAGTTGGTGAAGTGGTCAGTGTCCATGTGATTCCACGGCCTCATGATGAAGTTGAACTGATTCTCCCCAGTCAGGGAAAATAAATGATCGAAAAAGTCATCACGGAAGCTTTATTGAGGACACAATTTCTCAAAGGGCTTCCCGAGACTTTTACTCTGACTGAGAGTCAGCTGCTGACTCCGGCGGCAGCACAGTTTCTCAACGACCGCAAGATTTCGGTTGTTAAGGTAAAAGAGACGACCGGGGCAGGTTATATCGCGGTTGAGGATGGTCAAAACTATCCGGTGAAGCCGGAGCATATGACCCATCTGATCGGTCGTCAACTGGTGCCGAAGGATCATCCGCGGATTATTTTCCGTGGTCTGATTGACAACTTTCAGGCTGAGGTGCTGTTACAACAGCAGTATGAGGAACAACGGGGCAATGGTTCTCTGAGCAAACAGCTGGAAGATCTGTTTCGCCGGGCGCAGGAGATTCTGAAGGCCGAAGTGACCGGTAAGGAACTTGAGCCATGCAACTTTCTCGGTTGGAGTGAAGCTGAGATCAGAGAACGTTCCCATACGCCTCAGAAGTATTTTGGTATCGGGCACCTTGATCTCAGTGCCGAACTGAGCCCGGAAGTTTTGTCGCTCAACCGCTTACGGACGTTGATTCGACGGGTTGAATTGGCAGCGGTGACAGCGTTTACTCACGGTGAAACGGTTGAACAGCCAGATATCCTGCAGGCACTGAACCGCTTGAGCAGTGTGATTTATGTGATGATGCTGGTCGCTGACGGGGCGAAAGGGCAACGCGGAGAGAGTATGGATAACCGACTGGTTGACGAGGTCGTTGCTAAAGTGATGACCCGTTTTGAAGCGACAGATCGGCAGATTCCGGTGGAGCTGTCGGCCCGCCACGTCCA
>Ga0256842_1003567_pt1 | contig 10255 bp, 5 predicted proteins | sample 4559240metaG_FD_185973 | JGI IMG/M metagenome (GOLD analysis project Ga0256842, IMG submission 185973) | Hydrothermal vent microbial communities from Guaymas Basin, Mexico - 4559-240 | ecosystem: Environmental > Aquatic > Marine > Hydrothermal vents | place: Mexico: Guaymas Basin | collected...
ATCATCTATTATATGGCAAGTATTTTATTTATTATCTTATATTCACCCGAAATTTTTCAAGATAAAATCAATTGCATCTTTTCAGCCAAAACCTTTTTGAATGGTAATAAGATAATTACATTATGATTCACAAAACAATTAAAATATTTTTTCTCCCTCTACATTTGACTCGTGGTTCCGAGACAAATAGAAATCTTTTATTTTTATCTCCCCTCCAACACCAATACATCTTTCACACTATTTTCCTATATTGCTATAAAGAAATAAATACACTCAATTAGCGTTTAATCATTTTTACTCTGTTTTTCCAAGTATTAAATTTCTTATAAATTTGAATTGTTGTTTTTAAAGAAGCCCCGGAAGCCGATTCTGCTTTATTTAATTTATCGAGACAAATATATTCTTCATAGTTTTCATTGATATTTTCATTCATTGTACGTTCTGATTCAATGAATTTTAGGAAACTGTTCTTTTCATCTTCATTTTCGAAAATTGATATTGGTACTTCATTATTCATCCGATCTGTAAGTTTAAATTCACCACCAATGAAGTACAGTAATCTCCCAATTTCGTTATCTTTTTGAAAATAATAATATTTTTTTGCTTTTTGATTTCCATTTAAACCTAATATCCCAATTTGTGGAATTGAGGAATAAACTCTATATCCATCTAAAATTGCAAACTCAAACTCACATAATAACGTAGTATGATAATAAAAAAAGATTTCGAAAATTTCAGAATTTTCATCATCAAAAAAGAAACGAAATGAATCATAGTTTTCGTTTCTTTTTTTAAATTTAAAATTGAATTCCGGAAAGTTTTTATAATAACCATAGTTTTTATTCCCAAAATCTTTTTCCCAATTCTCAGGTTCTAATAATAATTGTTTAAGTCTATCCAATCTATCCAATGGTTTATCATCTAAACCAAATCTTTGCCGCCACATTTCCTCTATTTTGTGAATATTTGCAGAGCTATTTTTTGCTACATTTTTATCATTTTCTCTACTGTAGATAACTCCTGCTCTTACAATCTTATTCTTAGATACATTTTTGTCATTATTGCGATTATAATTTACTCCAGTTCGATTTGTCTCCTTTTTACCTTCATAATCTGAAAAAAGAGAATAAGGTTTATGATTTTCATCGTAAATAACAATTACATCAATTTCAATATCATCTGAATAAACAAGAGTTTCAACTTTAATTTTTGGCAAATTATCACCTGCAAATTTGATTTTTGATAAGAAATCCATTAACTCTGCTTGGCTTTTTCTTTTCTTATTTCCTTTTACACTTCTTAATTCATAATCAGCTTTTTCATCCACCCCAATAATTAAATATTTATTACCTTTATGAAGAGAATTAGATAAACACAAAATATCGTGTAATAAATCGGCGTTCTCATGATGCGGTTCTCTTTTAAAATCCCAATAATCACCTTCTTTTTTTAAACTTCTTAGCTCGTTTACTATATCTTTTAAGTTATCCATGTTAAACCTCCAACCTATATAATTTTAATCAAACCACTTTGGAATTGAAACGTCTAAGCTATTCATATTAAATCTCCAACTTCCCCAATTCTTCAACACTCATTTTCTCATATCTATCTTTATTTAAACCAAACTCTGCCAGAACTTTATCAAAATCTGCATCCACAATTTTTACTTCTTCATAAGTTAAATCATACAATTTATAAACCATCAAATCAATTTGATTTTCGAGATGTGTTGTATTTTCGTGTTGTTCTTTCTTTTGTAGGATTTTATCAACAAGATTTTCAAATGGCTTTTGGTTTTCTTTTGAGATTTTTGGAAGTGGGATTCTCTCTACATATATTTTGGCAAGTTGTAAACCTGACTTCCCTAATCCTGCAGATATTTGTGTCCTTAACATCCAATCAATTGCTTTTGAATTTAATAATCCTAAAAGGTAGTTTAGATTTTTCCCTCTTAAAAGAAAAGTGGTTTTATCTAAAAAAAAGCAATTTTTATCTATCCAAAATTTAAGTTCTTGTCCTGTCTCTGCCCAAACAATCTTATCCTTCTCAAATTCTTCATAATAAGCACAGTTTCTAAGATTATAAGGTGTCGCTCCTTTATCATACCTTTTAAAAATTTTATTCCAATAATTATCAAGATGTTCTTTTACTGCCGGATACTTTTCAATATCAATTCTTTTAACTCTATTTCCACTTTTATCTTTATATCCATTATGAGTAGCAATCAACCACAAATCAGCAAACTCAGCTTTATATCTTTTAATATCTCTACCTCGTAAAATAGGTTTTATAATTTCAGCAGATTTTGGGTCTTTTGCGATGAGTTCATCTTTTTTGGCACCGGAAATTATAAACGCTTCATTAAAACCTGTTTTTATTCCATAATTTATTGAAATATCCCAATCTTTAAGCGGAGTTCCGATTTTCTCAATTTTTTGTTTGATAGCAAATTCTTCTTTGGTGGAGATAATCCAGCTTTCTTCGGAGAGGTTGGAAAGTTCAATTCCGTTTTCTTTTACATATTTTGCAATATCGGTTTCTCTTGCAAAACCTTCTCGGATTGTGCAAGCAGTACAACGACTTTGCAAGTCGTTCTTTCTTTTATCGACATACAATGTCGATGTACAATGACTTTGTAAGTCGTTCTTTCTTTTACCGACATCCAATGTCGATGTACAATGACTTTGCAAGTCATTCTTTTTATCACCGACATCCAATGCCGAAGTACAAAGATTTTGCAAGTCATTCTTTTTATTACCGACATTCAATGTCGGTGTACTTTTTTTAAATATCAAAATATTTGTATCAACAGTAGCAGATTCAAAAACTTTATAGCCACCAAAATCAATCAGTTGAATTGGTTGAGTATTTTCAGCAAAATACTTTCTCAGTTTCTTTCCATAATTTGCTCGCATCCATTTGTTGGAAGTAATGAATGTAAGAATCCCATTTTCTTTGAGAAGCATATTTCCTTTTTCATAAAAAAGTCCGTAAATATCTCCTGTTTTAGCAAAAGACTCAAATTTTTGAGCTTCATAATCTTTTTGAATTTGCTGTCCGCTAAATTTTTGAAGTTGGATATACGGCGGATTTCCAATCACAATATCAAAACCGTCATTATCTTTAAACACATCAGCAAAATAAAGATGCCACGGGAAGAAAGGGCGGATTTTATCTTTTTTTGTAAATTCGTGAAGTTGCGCTTCAAGAGCGAGATAATCAAAATTGAATTTCTTTTTTAATTCTTTTCTTTCTTTTTCAATATATATAGTTCTTTGTTCATTCGTTGAAAATTTATTTGCGTTAGTTATAATTCTAGTTTCAGCTTCAAAATAATCACTTTTTTCCTGCTCAATTTTAGAATGAAATATTTTTACAATAGTCTCTTCGACTTCATCTCGTAGCTCAACTTTTTGTTCTTTATCAGAACAATTATAAAGTTCTTCTTGTAAAAAATGCAGATGTTCAATTATTTTTTCTTCCATTATTGTAGAATTTGTTTCTAATTTTCCAGCAATTTTTAAAAGTTCTTTTTTATTCTTTTTAATTTCCCTATCAAGTTTTTTACTTTTGTCCAATAATTCTTGATTTTTCTTATTTGTATTGGATAGTTCCTCAAAGAATTTTTTTTGAATTGTTTTTATTTCTTCTTCTAATTCAATATTTAGTTTTTCAAATCTGTTTTTCTCATTCCTTAAATTATTATATTTTGTATGAACTTGGTTTATATTAATTCCGCCAAAAGATTCTATCAGAGAATTTCCCTGCATTATCTTATAATCAAGATTTGGAAGCGGTTCCGGTATATCAGCATCTACAACGAGAGAAAGCCAAAAGCGTAATTTTGCAATTTCTACAGCTCCGTTATCAATATCAACACCATAAATATTATTTTGGATTGTTTCTTTTTTGAGAGTGTAGTTAGAAATTCTATTACTCAAAAATTGATCTTCGATATATTGACGAAGAGAAACAATTTCGTGCAAAAGTCCAATACTAAAAGCACCTGAACCGATTGCCGGATCAACGGTTTTTATCTTTTTCAGTTTATCGTTTACCTCTTCAACAATATCGAGCATTTCATAAAATTGAGATTCAAACTTTTTTCCATATTCTGCCATTTCGGATTTTGTGTTTTCGATATAAAGATCTTTGTATTCAAATAGATGGTCTATTTTTTGTGAAACTTCGGAATGTGTGTTAGCTTTTCCGAATGTTGAATCATCTAAATATTCCGAAGGACTTTTTCCGTCCGTACATTCGGAAGTTTGAAGGGATATTTTTAGATAATTTTTCAAGCTTTCACGCGTCATATAAGAAACAATTTCTCGTGGAGTATAAAATGCTCCTTTTCCTTTTCGTAAGTTTTCATCAAGTAGGTTTTCAAAAACTTTCCCCAACATTTCAGGGTCAATTGCTACATCTTGTTCAAAGAAAGTATTTTCATCAATAGTAAAATTGTATCTGTCAAAAATATCAAGGATTCCGTTTTCTCCATTTGAGAAAAGTTCGTTTGGCGGATAAATTACAAGCGTTTCATCTTTCTCGTAAAATTTTTCAAAAAGACCACCATTTAAATATGGGACTTTTATAAACATTCCGTTAAATTCAAAAGATTCATTCTTTTCATTCAGACCTTTATAGAAAAGAGATTCAAGAAATTTTTCATAAAAATTCAAATCATTTTTTAGACAATAATCAAAAGCCCAACGGAGAAAATTTGATTTTCCGTCATTCCAATTTTTATTTTGAGGATTCCCGCCAAGCCATTTTTTGCGTTGCATAAAATAGATGAACACAATTTGCCCCAAAAGTTTTCTGGCAAAAATATCAATATTTAAATTTTCGTTTTTTGAAAGAAGAATCTGCAAAGTCGGGATTTTACCAAAAACTTCTTTAATCTCTTCAAATAATCTTTTATACTCTGTAAAGAATTTCTTGGAGACAGATTCCACAGAGAAGCGATTGAGGATATCTTCAAAGTCTGTAATTCGCTTTGTATTTTCTACATTTTTACTTTCAAGAAGTTTATCAAAAAGGGTACCGATTTTTGCCTCTTCTCCCAACAAAAAAGAATATCGGCGAGGATTTGAAAAAAGTTTAGTAATCTTCTTTCCTTCCAATTTCAAATCAATGGTGATCAACGAAAAACGGTAATTATCAGCATTTTCGGAAACAAAAAATACAAGTGCTTTTCTTTTGCTGAAATTTGCCATAATTTTAAAAGCTTCACGAGAAAGTGTAACTCGCGGATCATTTTCCGATTCGTGTTTCATCTCGTAAACAGTAATTCCGAGCTTGTCGGATTTACCAAGATAGGTTACTTCAATTATTTTATTTGGCGTAAATGAAAGTTCGTTTGTTACAATTTCTTCTTTAATTTGGAAATCATTTGGTAAAAGATAGTTTTGTAAAAATTCTAAATAATCGCCTCTATTGTATTTTTGGTTAAATATTGTTTTCATTGATTACTCCTTTATGTACAATGACTTTGCAAGTCATTTCTTTTTATTATCGACATACAATGTCGAAGTACAATGACTTTGCAAGTCATTCTTTTTATTATCGACATACAATGTCGATGTACAATGATTTTGTAAGTCATTCTTTATATTATCGACATACAATGTCGATGTACAATGACTTTGTAAGTCGTTTCTTTTTATTACCGACATACAATGTCGATGTACAATGACTTTGCAAGTCATTCTTTATAATATCGATGTGCATTTGTTAAATTTAAATTTCAATTTCATACAAAATCTTTTTGCTGATCCAAGTATATGGCCATTGTTTCCAATGTTTAACAAGATTTGCTTTGACCGGATTATTTATTATATACCAAACTATTGAATAGAATTCGTTGTCATTACGAACATAGTGATCATAATATTCATGATTCCAAAATTGTCCTTCTCTATTTAAAACTTTATTAGCATTTCTGGAAGTAAATCGTTTATGATTCTGCATTAAATATGACAATGAGTGTTTTGATTCTATTGTCATCAATAAATGAATATGATTTGGCATTATTGTAAATGTATGCAATTCACCAAATTTTTTCAGATACAGCAATGAATCAAAAACAATTTGAGAAATTTTTGGTATAATGAGATAATTTTTTTTACTTTTATAATTATCAAATATATTATCCATTACAATAAAATCATTATCCCCATTTTTTCTATGAATTAGTCTTTTTAAATTTTCTGGTAAATCTAATTTCAAATTATAAGTTACAAATAAAGGGGTATTTTCTGGCTGAATGTGGGGCAAGTTTTCCCTCCAAAAAATTTTATATTCATCTTTCAAATTCTACATCCTCCTACATTGATTTTAGTTTTTTCATATATTCGACATACAATGTCGAAGTACAATGACTTTGTAAGTCATTTTTTAAAATACCGACATACAATGTCGATGTACAATGATTTTGTAAGTCATTCTTTAGAATATCGACATACAATGTTGGTGTACCATGATTTTGTAAACCATTCTTTAGAATACCGACATACAATGTTGGTGTACCATGATTTTGTAAACCATTCTTTAGAATACCGACATACAATGTCGGTGTACATCTAATTCTCGTTCGAAAATTCTTCCGATAAAATCAACTGTTCTTTACCATCATTTATATGATTAGATTTTTTTATAATTTTCATAAGATAAAAATGAGGAACTTCTATTTTAAAGTTTTGTAAATCTTCGGCTAAAGTTCTTTCATCAAAAGCCCTAATTAGCTTTGAATATCGGTCTGGTAATCCGTCCAAATTTTTTAACACATTGAGAAGATCTTCAAGATAATCCTTTTCATTTGGTAAAAGTTGAAGTAATATTTCGACTTTATCAATTGCTTTCCTTTTCCCTTTATCACTCGGAATTTGTGATTTTTTTATAAACAAATTATTTTTTACTTTTTGATATATTTTCTCAAATGACGCTGAAACTTTTTCAGCTTTTTCAGAAACTTCTGCTTCAAATAATTCCATCGAATCTTTTGCACTGATAGAATAAACTTTTTTTCCCGTTTCACTAAATTTAAAAGAGTATTCATTCCCTTTTTTTCCAAAAACAATAACACCTGATTTTTGTTTATTTGCTGTTCTTTTTATTCTGGTTCGATGTGGAATTTTGTAAGCTTCTTCGATAACTTCAGGGTTGGAATTTTTCAGTTTATTGTAATAATCGAGATATTTTGCATCCCAAGATAATTTCTCACTTTTCCTCATTTCTTTTTTGTATTGTTTTTCATAGAATGATTTCAGTTCCTCATCAGAAGTCAAAATTTTCGTGTCTTCTCCGAGAATTGCTTGAATAACCGCTATCTTCAAAGTTGAAATTTCTTTTGTTCTTGTTTCGGTTTCCCCAATATCCGTTGGGAAATAATTATAGATAAAAAGTTCTTTAAAAACCTTTTTATCAATCCTGTTGATACGACCAATTCTTTGAATTACTCTTGTCGGATTATAAGGGATATCATAATTAAAAATAATTCCAGCTCTGTGTAAATTGTAACCTTCCGATATTGAATCTGTAGCAATCAAAAGATCATAATTGTTTTTCTGTTTTCCTTTAAAACTAGCATCAAAATTTTCTTTGATTTTTAATTTATTGCTTTTGCTTGCATCACCCGAAGAATACTTGAAAGTTCTAAAATCATTTTTTACATTTTCAAATAGATAATTTGCAGTATCTGAAAATTCTGTAAAAACGACAATTTTTCGATTTGGTTCTTTTTCAAATTGTTTTTTAATAATTTCTTTAAAATGGTCTAATTTCGGATCAATTGAAATTGTACTCCACTTGTTTTTTATTTGTTTCAGAATCTTGATATCTTTTTTTAAATCATCAATAAAACCATTTTTAATTTCATTTTTATTAATAATCATTAAACCTTTTTCATAATATTTTTCCAACTGCTCATCAAAATTTATATTCTCAAGTTCAATATTCAAATCAATATCAATTTCTTCTAAAAGAGAGTCAACATCAGGTAATTTACCTTTTTTATAGATTGGAACTTTCCCCAATCTTTCGTACCAATCTTCAATAAGTTCAAATGATTTTATCATATTTTCAAGAGTTTTGCGGAAAGAATAAATAGAGCTTTCAAAGCGTCGCACGAGAAGATGTCTCATGAATTTTGCCAAATTTATTTGGGCAGTTTTAAACAAACGTTCATCTCCAAATTCTCGGGTAATTTTTTCTTTGTATTTATTGAAATTTTTGAGATATAAAACCGGTTTGTATCTTGCTCCGATTAATCCGTTTTTTTTATTTTCGGATGATATTTCTTCTAAAGTATCGAGATATAATTGGCTAATTTCACCAAGATTATATTCTTGTAAAATAGGATCATTAACTTTGGAAAATGAGATATTTTGAAGTTTTAAATCATTTCGATATTCTTCGATTGTATCTAAATCAATTCTACTTCTTCTAATCAAAATAGGAGAAAGTATATCTCTTATTTTATTGGAAAGAATATTAATTTTATTTTTTATTTCTGATTCTGAGACAGTTTTTTCTTTCTGTTTTTTTTGAATTTTTTTATATTCAATTATCAGATTTTTGAATTGTAAAGCGAGGTTGTCAACCGTTTGGATTGTAGATTTTGAAGGAATTTGAAATAACTTTATCATTGAAAAAATATCTTGTGGACGATTATTGAATGGAGTAGCTGTTAATAAAATTACCTTATTCCCCTGACACAATTGATGTAATAAACCATAATTTTTTGTCATCTCGCTTCTATATTTATGAGCTTCATCGATTATGATAAGCTGTTCTTCATCACCAAGGTTATCCTTCAAAGATTCTTCTATTTTTCCGCTACTGAAAATTTTTGCATTAAAATCAAATTGATAGCGATAATCTTGCCATTGATCAACTAAATGGGGTGGAGCAATAATAATAGTTTTCTTTCTAAGATTATAAGCAATAGCGGAAGCAATAATACTTTTGCCTAAACCAACCACATCAGAAATTATTACTCCGTTGTGATTATTGATAATCTCTAAACTTTTTTTGAGAGCATCTGATTGATATTTCAAATTGAAATATTTATTATTGGTAATTTCAGCAGGTAATTTAATATCTTTCGAACCTTTAAATGAAAAATATTCTGATAATACTCGGATATACATTTTGAACGGTTTTGGTAATTTTTCGAACCATACTTTTTCAATTACATCTTCCAGAAAACCTTCAATTGTATTTTTACTGACAACATCAATTGCTCTTTTCCAAAGATCATCAAATAATAATTTTCCTTTATTGTAGTTATCATCTCGAAAAATTACATTTATTTCGTGTTGCCCTTTCAAACCGGACATAGTAAGATTGCTTGAACCGGTTATCATTGTTCCCGGATATAAACCATTTTGATTTGCATTACTATTTGTTTCAAATAAGTATAATTTAGAATGATTTGGTTTTTGGGTTTTTCTGATTTCCAATGTACCTTTTTTTATTTTTTCGACAAATACTTTGAAAGCCTTTTGTTTTATTTCTGAATCAAAAAAATCTGTTTCATTAAAAAAACTAACAAAATTCTTATTATAATGCTTTCTAATTTCTCCTCGAGATTTTTCTATATTTCCAATAAGTTCATATTCTCTGTATTTATTCAATAAATCTTTTTCTATATCAAGCCCAATTAGAATTTTTACTTCTTTATTTTCAATTTCTTCATAAATTTCATTAAATCCTGAAAAATAAAAATATCCTACAAGCATAAATAATTTTTGAGTTGTTGGAAGAATATCATTAATCACATTACCTAATAATTTATCCTGATTTGTTATAAACTGTGCCATTTAACTCCCTTCTTTATTTTTTAGATCAGAACTATTTATCTGAAGTATTGTTTCAAGTCAAATTTTAGTTTTTTATATATAATGAAATTGCCTTTAACATTCATACCTACAAACAAACTCATCAGTTGTAGATAACCTACTATAATTACGATGTTTTGTTGTACAATAAATTATTTTTATCATCTTCATTTAATTGCATCCAAAAGTGATGAAATTAGATGCAAACCATTTTTTGTCATATTTCTATATTTCTATTGTTAGAATAATTTTGTTCCTTAAAAATATTTGGAAAGAGAGGCGCAAAATTTTGCGTCTCTACTTAAATTTATACATAACTTTTACTAAAGGAAAAGCGATAAAAAGTCCTAAATCCTGATGGAGCGCTCTTACTCCTGCAATATCAAATGCTAATTTTTTACCGCCAATACGAAATC
>Ga0256842_1003568_pt1 | contig 10251 bp, 12 predicted proteins | sample 4559240metaG_FD_185973 | JGI IMG/M metagenome (GOLD analysis project Ga0256842, IMG submission 185973) | Hydrothermal vent microbial communities from Guaymas Basin, Mexico - 4559-240 | ecosystem: Environmental > Aquatic > Marine > Hydrothermal vents | place: Mexico: Guaymas Basin | collected...
AGATCTTTCCTAGGTAGGCGTTGCGGATAATAGGCTGGTTCGATGGTGCTCGCTGGAGAGTGGTTGGTCAGTAGGAGCCCAAGCGCGGTCGACACCAAGCCCTTCGGCGCCCGTACCCTCATCATCCCTTGGGAGGTGATGCGCTCTGTCTAGGAAGGGTGGTGACTGGACGTATAGGTATTTCGTTGAGCACGCGGATCTGTTCCTCATCGTGATGGAGTCGAGCGCTATGAGGAGGAGAGGAGAGTGGTTAGCGGTATCCGTAGCGAACTACCTACGCAGAAGAGGGATCGAGAGGGGTAGGATCCTAGACGTTGGGTGCGGTACGGGTAGGGTAGCGATCCCTCTAGCTATGCAGGGATTCGATGTTGTTGGGATAGACATCTCTCCTCGATACATAGAGATCGCTACGAAGAGAGCGCGAGAACTCGGTCTAGAGACCCATGCTAGGTTCGTGCTATGCGATGCTAGGGAGATGGCTAAGTGTCTCCAGAACTACAAACCCTTCGACGTGGTCCTCTTCGTGTGGTCCACGGTCATAGGGTACTACGATCGTGAAGACGATGTGGAGATCCTTAGGCAAGCACTAGAGCTAAGTCATGGAGAGACCCTGCTGATAATCGCCGATACCGCTAGCAAGGACTTCATATCGTTCCTAAGCAACTTCGTTGGGAACGCTAAGTGGTTCGTAGACTACGACGATTACGCAGTGGTAGAGTCGCCGCTATTCAACCCGGTTACGGGTGAGTTGATAACGAAGCAGGTATTCTACGCTAAGAAGGGTAGGAACCTCGAGTACGTTGGGGAAGCGAACTTCAAGATAAAGCTCTACTCTCTCGACGAACTCGTCTCCATGGCGCGGGAAGCGGGTTGGTGTCTCGTGGAAGCACTCAAGAGCTTTGCATCGGAGGAACCCTACGTTACGTTGGGAGCGATAAACGCTGTATTCAAGCCGTGTAGAGGGTGAGGATGAGGAAAAGAGGTTTAGCGAAGGATGATCCTAGCATCGACTACGAGAGCTCCACGACCTTTCTCGTAGAGCATGATTGGGTTCAGATCCATGTCCTGAACCTCCTCTAGCTCGAGCATCAGCTTCGAGGTCTTGACGATGATATCCTTGACAGCTTCCAGATCCCTTGGCGGCAAACCTCTGTAGCCCTCCAAGATCTTGAACGATCTTATCTCCCTAATCATCTCCTCCGCATCGATAGGTTCAACGGGTGCAACACGGAAGCTGACATCCTTCAGAACCTCTACGAAGATTCCACCGAGACCGAACATGATGACGGGTCCGAATATGGCGTCTCTCGTAGCTCCCACGATGATCTCTATAGCTCCTGGCTCCGCCATCTTCTGAACCAGTACACCTTCGATTCTTGCGTTGGGTGCTCTAGCCTTGACGTTCTCCATGATCTTGCGGTACGCTTCCCTAACATCCCTATCCGTAGCGAGGTTAACGATCACGCCACCAACATCGGTTTTGTGCGAGATATCGGGGCTCACGATCTTGAGAACCACGGGGTACCCAATCCTGCTAGCTATATCAACAGCCTCATCCTCGTTCCTAGCGAATCCGTAGGGAGCTACCGGTATACCGAAGCTAGCAACGACATCGAGAGCTTCGTGCTCAAGAAGTTTCTTCCTACCCTCAGCACGTGCTTTCTCAACGATGCGCCGTGCATCCATGCAAATCCACCGAGGGGTTACGAGGGTTAGTCGGTAATAAGCGCCGTGTAGACGATGGCTAGATCGTTGCATTGCTAAGGAGGATCCTCTGAGTGGTAGGGGTAGGGATGGTGATTGCGTAAATTCGTCGTCGGGTTCATCGACGCGTTGATGGGTATCGTAGCTATATAGGTCTCGCGCGCTTGTAGCACCCATCGATGCTGACAGAGGTAGCTCTGCTAGCGATACTCCTAGCTCTTGCCTGGAACACTCTGTACAACGCTTCGATCGTGTTCCTAGCCATGGATAGGAGCTACGTGGCTAAGCTAGGGGATGTACGCAGCTCGATCACGATTCTCGTAGCTGCGAAGAACGAACCTATAGAGGTTCTGGAAGCTACTACGAAGAACGTTGTTGATGCTCTGCAGAGGAGCGGTGTCGTGGGCGAGCTTCTTCTGGTTCTCGACGATGATCCGAAGTACGTAGCTCAGCTACTCTCTAGAACTCCTCGCGATCCTAGGATCGTTGTGGTGCTGAGGCTCAACGGTGTTGGTAGGAAGTGTGGTGCTCTAAACCTTGGGTACGCACTCGCTCGCTACGAAAATCTCCTTCTTCTCGATGCCGATGCTAGGATCGATCCCCGTACCCTCGATAGGTTAGCTAGGTGTAGAGATGTATGCATCGCTCCGTGGAGAAGCTACGGAGTCTACGGTACGTGGATCGAGGAGACTACGAGGTTCTTAACGGATCTAGGTAGCTGGCTCTACTACCTCCTTCGCCCAAGGCTAGGCCTCTACCCCTACACGCTGGGTAGCGGAACCATCGTTAGGAAGGAGGTACTCGAGGAGGTGGGTGGTTGGAGGCTAGATGTCGTGCACGACGATATTTGGCTCGGTTCCGAGCTCGCTAAGAGAGGCTACGTCCCTACCATCGTCGATGGGTGGTGCTACGTATCTACGCCAAGCACGCTTCGAGCAGCTAGGATACAGCTCGAGCGATGGAGTTTCGGAGCTCTGGAGATAGCTACGAGGTTTGGGAAGAACATCCTCTCGGCACCGCTCAACGCATTGACCAAGTTCGAAGCCTATCTATACCTCCTACAAGCGGTACAATCGTTGATAGCGTTCCTAGGCTTCGCAACGTGTTTCCCAGCGGTTCTGTTCGAACCTTCGAGAAACCTGTTCGAACCACCTTTCCTAGCGATGATGGGGATAGCCGTAGCGTTGGCGGTACTCAACTACATCGCTTTGAAGAGGTTCGCAAACTCTTTCGAAGAACCTCTCTACCGCAAGAAGCTTCCCTTCCTCATGGGTAGGGCAAGCGCGTTGAGCGCAACGCTCATGCCTTTCCTAGCCATCAACGCTCTGATGGGTTTGCTAGGGAAGAGGATAAGCTTTAGGATCACTCCCAAGAGATACGAACGTGGTCTCGACGTATCGATACCGATCTCTGCATCGATGTATCTAGCCCTAGCAATCCTAGCGATACTCTTCGGAAACCAGCCCATAGCGTTGGTGGCTCTATGCTACCTAGCAGCACCCATCTACGTAGCTCTACGCATACGCTGAGGAGTACCTAGGTAGGTTCTGGAACACGTTAACCGCAAGAAATATCGGTGGGTAGCTCCGATCCCTACCATCGGTGCGGTGATTTGATTCCTGGATCTTAAGATCGGTGTGATCGGTATCGGTAGCATCGGTACGGCTATCGTGAAAGGTCTTCTGAACACAGGTGAAGTACCTCCATCCAACATCTATGCCTCTGCAAGAAGGTTCGAATCCTTGGAGCGTGCAAGATCTCTAGGAATCAACGTCTCCATGGATAACCGCTGGATCGTTACCAACAGCGATGTTGTGATCCTCGCAGTCAAGCCTTTTCAGGTAGAGAACGTGTTGAAGGAGGTTAGGGATCTACTCGATGGAAAGGTGTTGGTATCGCTCGTACCCTTCGCAACCATCGACCGCATCAGGGAGCTCATCGGCGATGGTGTGGGTGTGGAGATCTACCGCGCTATGCCCAACGTAAACGTTGAGATCAATGCAGGGTTCACGGCTCTCACGGGTAGCGGTATGCGTAGAGATATCGTTGGCTACGTCTTTGGATTGCTGGGACGTACGGTGTGGGTCGAGGAAAAGGTTCTCGATCTCTTGACTTTGCTCACAGCGTGTACCCCCGCAATCATAGCGGAGATCCTCGATGCATTCATGTTGGCGGGTCTCTACCTAGGGATACCTAAGGAGATCGTCGAGGAAGCCGTGGTGCATACCTTCGTCGGTACGTCGATGAACGTACTTCGAAACGGTGTGTACAGCGTTAGGAACCGCGTGATTACGCCTAGGGGGCTGACGATCAAGATGATCAAGCACTTTCTGAGAACCAACGTTAAGTACTCGATCGTGGAGAGCATCGTGGAGACGTATCGAGAGCTCGAGAAAGCGATGAGCGTCTATACCTAACGAACCTTTTCTCGATATGCGTAAACCTTCTATATTCCTCCCTTCATCGAGTTGCTGTGGTATGGATAGAGAGGCGGTGCTGAAGGAGATCAAGAGGAAGAGCATACATACGATACCGGGCTTCGCTGCGATACCCATAGTTGTGTGGCTCGGCAAGATCGTTGCGATACCGATAGCGATACTCTTCCTAGTTCTCTACACCTTGAACGAGCTGTACCTAGCTGGATTGATTAGGAGACCGATACCGATAGCTACCCACACGTTCCACATCATGGCGAGGAGGGAAGAGATCGAGAAGAAGACGTTCATCGGTACGGTCATCTTCTGGTCCGCGACCGTACTCATAATAGCGTTCCTACCACCAGAGAAAGCTGCTGCAGCAATCATGGTATCTAGCTTCGGCGATGCTGCCGCTGCAATCGTTGGGAAGGCGATGGGTATAGCAAAGCTTCCCTACAGCGATAGGAAGACCTTGGGAGGCTTCCTAGCGATGCTAGCGACCTCGATCCTTTGCTACATCGTTGCAGGGATAGAGCTCTCCCCAAGCCTAGTCGTAGCCTTCGCATCGATGGTGGTAGAGAGCTTGACTCCGGTATGGTACCTAGACGAACTCACCGTACCAGCAACCGTAGCCATTCTCCTAGCATTGATGTAGTTCTCGAATCCGTGAATACCCATCGCTGTGCTTCGAGAAACGTTCTAGATCATCTTAACGACCTTAGACAAATCCTTGCGTCTCTTCCTAGGCCCAACCTCTTCCGCTGGATATCCGAGAGCAATCAACGCCTGTAGCTCGCATCCTGGAGGAGGTTCTAGAACTTCATCGAACTTCTCTCGGAGAAGCAGAGGTACCCCTAGCCAAACACCGCCCAAACCCATGGCGTGAGCAGTCAGCAGCATGTTCTCGATGGCGGCAGCAAGGCTCTGCACAGCCATGAGTTTCTCGAACTCGTAGAACTCGTCTCGGTACAGCCTCTCCCTAAGATCTATATATGCAGCTATGTAGATGGGAGCGAAGTACATACCTTCCTCGATCCTACGCATCCACTTCTCAAGCTTTTCCACTGGAAGAGGTTCTCTAAGTACCTTCGATGCGTAGAGTCTATGCGCTTCAAGCAGAAGTCTATGTATCGCTCTACGCTTCTCCAAATCCTTGACCACGATGAAGAACCACTGCTCGCCACCACCAGCAGTAGGAGCACGAATACCTGCTTCAAGGATCTTCGCCAGAACATCGTCGGGTACTGGATCGGGTCGAAACCTACGTACGCTACACCGAGTCATCACGACCTCTAGGAAGGGTTTCATGGTTCATCGAGTACGCAAACGCATCCAGATACTAAAACCTGTACGAACATCGCAAACATCGAACCATCGACTATGTGTGCAGACCCTCAGCACGTTTCGCATAGATACCGCGAGCTAAGCAAAGAGATGACCGAGCCAAAGCTGCTGAAGTCATAAAGCTCTCCATGCACCGACGACTCTAGCGCTACTGATGAGCCTAGTGGTTCGATTAGGCTAGGAAGAATGCGATCTACCTAAGCTATGTAGACGCATCCTCCTTAACGATAGATTCAAAAGACTTTGCCTTAGCTATAGGTGAAGATGTAGCTGTACTCAAAGACTATAACGAACTTAGAATCTCTGAAGGCCTTTCAGCTCGAAAACGGATTGAAACCGTAGCATTTTCGATAAGCAAGTCTATGTATATGAAGTACGTTGCGCTATCAATGGTCTCTGAAGGCTTTGGATCATGGTCGTATCCATCCTCATCGTTATAGCGATACGATGTCTATCCCTAGAACTCTGCGTATGTGTACAGACTTCGAAACTATGTCTCTATCGAATGTTGCGAAACGAGTAGCTCCAGCAATCTTGCACGAAACTACGTGTAGTAGATCCAGAGTCCTTAGACGTAGCTCGTATGCATATCTAAACGCTTGATTTAGAACTTCATCGAAATCTAGATCGATGATCTTTGCACCAACTCTTCTGATAGCGTAGATAGCTAATGCAAGAGGTTTATCGAGACCAGCTCTCGTGAACACGGATGCTAGCTCAACAAGGGTTAGCTTACTCACAACTCTTTCCTCGTTACCGAGTTCTGCAAGCAACTTCAATGCCTTGCTATGGTTGGGATCTAGCTCGTCTATAGCCGATACGATAACGCACGTGTCGAGGTATATCATCGACCTCGATCCTCTTCAAGAACCTTGTTAAGCAAGCCGTGTCTAACCACGTACCCCTGCTTCTCAAACTCTTCAACATCTCGATAAACCTTCTCCCAGAACTCGATCTCACTTCTAATCTCCTTCAATCCTCTCTCAATCAGTATGTTTATAGCGTGTGAACGGCTACGAGCAAGACCGTACCTAACCATCTTATCGATTAGCTCAAGCACATCCTTCCTAACCTTTACGGATACGGTCACCGACATACCTCCGTATACCTAGGTATACCTACGTGTATCACCGTAATAAACATGCTGTAAACCGTGTCAGCGCTTCGGATTAAATCGTTGATTATTAGAGAACCTACAGAAGCTGCCCCTATCCATGCTAAGCATTTCTGGGCAACACGTAGTTTGTAGGTGCTTCCACGGTCTTTTAATAGGCTTTCTGCATCTATATGCATAGGTGTCTGTATGCCTAGGCGCACAACCGTCGTTCTCGACGATGATGTGTACGAGATGCTGGTTCGAGAAAGCGTTAGGAGGTACGGTACGGCTAGAGCTATCTCTAGAGTGTTGAACGAGTTGTTGAGGGAAAGGCTAAGTGCTGTAGAGGAATTGCTTCGGCTAATCTATTCAGAGAAGATTGTGTACGTAGATCAGAACCAAGTTGATGAGCTACGTAGAGAGCTTAGCAAGAGGTTCGAAGAACGATGATCATCGATACAACGTACATACTACCGCTTGCAAGAATAGGTGTGAAGACCGATCTACTTAGAGCGATCGCTGAGGGTAGGGTTAGGAAAAGCATCGGTTTTTGCGATCTTAAGCTAAGCCTAATCTCTCTATTCGAACTACAAGCAAAAGCTGCTAAGCTAGGCATACCACCGAAAGACGTTGCGAAAGCTGTAGACGTCATACTTAGATCCTTCCAGGTAATTCCCTTCTACCGAACCGACATAATTGAGATAGCTCACGAACTACGTAAGATCCTCGACGACTACATAGACTGCATAATCGTGGCTACAGCAATAGCGTTGAGAGAGGAGCTAGCAACCGAAGATCGCGACATACTTTCTCGTAGAGAAGAACTCGAGAAACGCTTCGGAATCAAAGTGCTTAGCTACCAAGACCTAGTCCCATAGCTCCACGTATGCCTACCACCAGCAGATCCAGAATCTCAAGGATTACTCGAAAGAATACCTAAGAAAGGCTTCAGCTAGTTCTAGGTCTCTACTCTACTGCTATGAACGTAGTCGACAACTCGTCTAGGCTCGCAACCACAACGTTCAGCGCCTCTCCAACACCTTGGTCTACAACGTTGCTACTAGGTTCCGCACCTCCCTAGTTAAGAGCATGGTCATGGTTATGAATAGCGCTAGAGCTACGAGAAGAGCTATGGATCCATACATAGACTCTGCCCAACCACCCATCTCACCACCGCCACTTCCTTCCTTAACAAGTTCGAGGACTATGGAAGGTTCTTGATCAGCGTAGCTCCTAACCCTAACCCATTCAATCACTAGGGGTTGGTAATCGTTTCCACAGTCTATGAAGAGTAGGTAGAATGGTCTGCTATACTCATCGTTGCTAGCATCCACATCGTTGTACCCAACGACTTCCCCATGAAGCTTACCGTTGACACCAACAACGAACTTAACAAGGTAAAAATCGTCGTAAGGATTATCGATTCCATCGCCTATGGACCAACCCGCCAACCCATTGTAGACACTAATAGCGTTCTTCGAAGGCCAGTAACGGTATCCAGGACCGAGGTTGTGTCCACTAGTGGGTAGAACGTTGTCGGGATCCTGACTCACGAAGATACTCTCTGGATAGTCGGGAGCGCTGTATTTCATCAACGCCTCTACGATGAACGGTCTAACGAAGGTCTTTCCAGATGGATAGGCATTGCAGTAGTACCACCCTCCATCGAGTGCATCTACGTACAGCTTTCCATTGTTCTTATAGACATTGCTGCACTTGCCGGTGCAGCTCCATGTATAGCTCGTCGTCTCGAAATCGTCGTAGAAAATAAACACCTTGTCTCCCGTCGCAGCATTGTTCGTACCAACGATTGCGTAGAGCACGATTCTTCCCTTTGCCGGGATCTTCGGAACCCTTATCCATACGACTAGGCTCGGCACCGTACCACATTCGCCGTTGGGTTGCTCGAAGCAGAACGGAACTGGATTACCGTTCTCGTCAACGATCTTCAGAGGCTTGGGATCGTTGAGAACGCTGGATAGATCAACCTTAACCTGGTAATCAACGAGATCGTAGCTGTTGGGATTCGTTATCGTGATCTCGATCCGGATCTGCGTAGAGATCGTCGTGATGGTAGCGATGAGGAGTAGGGTTAGCAGTGCTGCGATAGATATGGCTCTCCTCAAAGTTCTCCAAACATGTCTCTACCTAGCTACGTATAATACTTTGCTGAGCTCTAGAGCTAGAAGAAGAATACCTCGTTGGTTCCCAGTACTGTTTAGCGATGCGGAAGAGCTTCGATCGAGTCGAAGAACGCATTCATCTCTAGCAAGTAGAGCGCTCCTCGACAGCGCTACCATTCGTTCAGGGAACTCGATTCCTAGATATGCAAAGCGTTGCTTGGTTGCATCTGTGATACGCTCTTCATCGCTACGTAATGAAGCGGAATCGTTCGACGTAGAGCCGTAGCTGTACGACGAAGTTTCTAGGTATCGCTAGAACTACCTTCACGTTCTTCGTATCTCCAGTACCTTAGTGCTAGGAGTGATAGAGCTACGCTGTAGATCATCGCCGTGATCCTGAACGGTGCCTCGATATCGATAGCCATGAGGTAGCCACCCAAGCTTCTCGCTGGTATTCGCGAGATGGTGTTGGCTAGGCTTAGGATCGACAAGGCGTGCGCTCGGTGTCGTGGATCGACGATCTTCGCTACGAACGCTGTGAAGAGCGGCGATGCTGCGTTCATGAGGATGGTTCTCGCTGCGAAGAGTGCTACGGCTATCGGGTAGCTGTTCACCATCGTCAACGCTAGGAGTAGGGGTATCGAAGTAGATGCTACGAGGACGTAGGTCCGTACCGCACCACCGGTCCTAGCGCTAAGCCTAGGCATGGCGAGCATCAGTAGGGAGAGACCCAGCGCTTCGAGTCCGTGGAGAAGCCCCGTACCGCTACTACCGACGCGGTACTTCAGCACGAGGTAGTAATCGATGTTGTGTATCGATAACCCAGCTCCGAAACCTATCAGAACCTCCGAGATCAGTATCCATCCAATCGCTCTACCAACGATTGGGAATACGCGAAGCGTTTCACGGAAGCTCTTTCTATGGCTAGACGCATCCCTAGCCTCCTCCAGCATTGATAGAGGGATCGAGAGGATCGCGACAATGGTTCCGCAGAGAACCATCGAGTACGAGTAGATCGCTACCCTACCCATACCCATGGCGTTGGCTAGGTAGTCGGGTAGAAACGCTAGGAACGCACCCACCGCCCAAGCGATGTTGAGCACTGCGTAGAGGTAGCTATACGCTTCCTCCAACCTCCGTGGATAGACGTAGGAGACGTAGGTCTCGATAGCGAGCGTGTTGATGGATCGAACGAAGCTTAGGAAGAAGATCGCTACGGCGAGCACGATCAAGTTCTTCGAAACGCCTACAACGGCTTGGAGAACGCCGAGCAGAGCCGTGGAGATGGTGATGGTCTTGACGAAGCCGATCCTATCAACAACGAAGCTCAGCAAGAAGGTTCCCAGCAACGAAGCGAAGCTCGAGATAGATCCAAGCAATCCGTAGACCTGCGGAGAGATACCGATCGAACGTAGGTACGGTGCGTAGATAGCGATCCACGTAGCGATGAATACATCCATAGCGGAAGAGCATGCTAGAACCAAGATGAAGCTCCTACGCATCGAACTCGGTGAGCTCCAATGAGCGGGATATAAACGTTGCGATTACTGGGTTCGGATCGAGATGT
>Ga0256842_1003569_pt1 | contig 10248 bp, 13 predicted proteins | sample 4559240metaG_FD_185973 | JGI IMG/M metagenome (GOLD analysis project Ga0256842, IMG submission 185973) | Hydrothermal vent microbial communities from Guaymas Basin, Mexico - 4559-240 | ecosystem: Environmental > Aquatic > Marine > Hydrothermal vents | place: Mexico: Guaymas Basin | collected...
TCTGGCGGAAGTAATATGGGATATTGATGAATTTTGCAGGAATTTAGGACTTGAAGAAAATATTAATTTTCTAACTCTAAATGATGCTTTACAAAAATACGGCAGCACTTTATACGAAATGGAACTAGAAGGAAAAGTTGAAATAAAAAACGGAAAAGTCTTTTTTAATTGAGAATGGAGAAGTGAGAATGGAAAACAAAAAACTAATCCATCCGTTTGAGCCTGTTGTTTTTAAAGACAGTAAAATTCTGATTTTAGGAACGTTTCCCTCAATAAAATCTTTCGAAAACGAATTTTACTACTCTCATCCCAGGAACCAGTTTTGGGATATTCTTTCAATAATTTTTAACGACAAAAAGCCTCAAAGCATTGAAGAAAGGATAAATTTTTTAAAAAAACATAAAATCGCCCTGTGGGATTCAATATGTGAATGTAAAAGAAAAAACGGCAACTCAAGGGATGACAACTTAGAAATTATCAATCCCTGTAATATAGAAAATTTGCTTAAAAAATATCCTAACATAAAAAAAATTGCTGTAACTTCCAGAACAGCTGAAAAAATAATAAAAAAACATTATAAAAATTCTAAATTTCCCATTCTCAACTCTCAATTAATATATCTGCCCAGTCCAAGTCCCCTGAATGCAAGAATGAAAATTGAAAAGAAGGCTGAAAAATGGAAAGAATTATTGGAATTGACGTAGGATTAAAACGAATAGGAGCGGCGTTTTCAAACGGAAGCGTAGTAGTACCGCTACCTGCAATTATCCGTAAAAACCGTAATCAGGCGGCAAACGACACAATGAAACTCATTAATGAATACAAAGCAGATACACTTGTTGTAGGACTTCCTAAGACAAACGAAGAGATGCAAAGAAGAATCAGACATTTTATATCTTTATTAGACTTTAAAGGTAAAATGGTTTTTATAGACGAAAGTTATACAAGCATGGAAGTGGAAGAGGAAATCAAAGGAAAAATAAAGTACAAAAGAGACGGAAGAATCGACTCCCTTGTAGCAAAAAAACTGATTGAAAATTACATTCTAAAAAAGTCCTCTTTTTGAGTTTCAATTTTATCGTTTAAATGTACAATATTATAAACATATCCGTATATACCTGCACTGTATAGACTTAAAACAAACATACCCAGTACTGACAAAATCAAAGCACTCGGAAACACCATCATCCAAATCAAAACCAATATCATATATTTCGCATTAAATGTTTTTTCCAAAATTTCGGATTTAAAAATAAAAACATTTTTTAAAAGCATCTGTAAAATTATCGCTCATATACGCTTCTCCAGCAACAGCGGATAAATATAAAAAGTAATAATTCATAAAATAACATCAATAATTATCAGAATAACAGCCAGTGAAGATATCTGCCCGGTATAATACATAGCTTCAATTTCATTACCGACCAAAGCCCCTAAAACACCTATAATTGCAAATATCAAAATAAAAACAATTAAACTTCCTAAATAGACTCCCAAAGCCATAGTCAAATTATATAATGTTCCCCGAAAAAAAGACCAGAAAGAGATGTTAAAATATGTCTAAAGAGAGCAGATAAAAAGGAGATAAAAGATGAGCAAAAAAAGAAGAAATTTTAGTGCGGAATTTAAGAAAAAAGTAATATTAAAAATGTTTGAAGATAATTTGACAATAAATGAAGTTGCCAGTGAATTTGAATTACATCCAAAGACAGTTCAATTATGGAAAAAACAGTTTTTAGAAAATGCGGTATTGGCATTTGACAAAAGCAGTGTAGTGAAAGAATACAAAGAAGAGATTGAGAAACTTCAAAAAGAAAAAGAGTTACTGGCAAAGAAATTAGGAGAAACAGTTGTTGAAAAGGAATGGCTTGAGGGAAAGCTAAAAAGCTTGGACTTATCTAAAAGAATAGAGTTAATAAAAGAAGACAGCCCACAGGTCCAAGCTGAAAACGGGCTGTCTTTAAATAAGAAATTAAAGCTGTTGAATATTTCAAAAACAGCTTTTTATTATACAAAAAAAGATTATTTTAAAACAAGAGAAGGATTAAATATATTAAACGCAATAGATGAGATATACACTGATTTTCCGTATTATGGGACAAGAAGAATGAAGGTTGCATTAAAGCAAAAGAGTATTCATATCGGAAGGAAACTAATAAAAAGAGCATATGAGGTTTTAGGGATAGAAGCACTTTATCCTAAGAAAAAAACAACAAAAACCAATAATTTGGATTATAAATATCCGTATTTACTTAATGAATTTAAAAATGAAGACAATCAAATTGTAATAGATACTCCAAACAAAGTATGGAGCGGGGATATAACCTATATTCGATTAGAGAGAGGCTATGCGTATTTATCGGTAATTATAGACTGGCATACCAAGAAAATATTGTCTTGGAAACTTTCAAACACAATGGATGTGAGATTAACAACGGACGTTTTAAAAGATGCTTTAAACAAATACCCAAAACCTGAAATATTCAATTCAGACCAGGGAAGTCAGTATACGGCAAAAGAGCATATTGAAATTTTAAAAGACAATAATATCTCAATATCAATGGATGCAAAAGGTAGAAGTATAGACAATATTGTGGTTGAAAGATTTTTTAGGAGTTTAAAATATGAGGAAGTTTATTTAAAATCATATAAAAATCTAAAGGAGGCAAGAAATGAAATAGGTAAATATATAAGAAACTACAATTCAAAAAGACTTCATTCATCAATCGGTTATAAAGCACCTGATGAAGTTTACTTTGCAAATGTCAAAATTGCACAAAACAAGTTACAAAAGGTAGCATAACCAATGGACATAAAAATTTTTGCTAATTGGTCTTGACAAAGGGGGACAGTTTATTATCCATAATAAAAGATTGGAATGTAGTTTTTCTGGAAATTTCAGCCATTTCATCTTCACTATTACAATAAACAATTTTTTTAGCAAAAAAACGCACCTATTGATATTATTAAAAAAGCTTCCAACAGTGAAAAAAAAAATCCAATATACTGAATTGTAGATAATAACACCAATACAAATAAAACACCTATAACACCAAAACTCACCCCCAAATTGTTTTTAAAAAACACCCATGCCAAATACAACGCTGAATCATTACTTTTTTTCATCCATTCTCCTTTTAATTTTTGATTAATGTTGTATTCTAATTGTATCACAGGATTTTGATTTTTTTAAATTTTTATAAAAATTGTTTATAAATTCGCTTTTTTCAGCTAAAAAACCTGTTAATGTTTCAATTTCGGTAGGCTGATTGTTTTCAAAATCTATCTGCATTGACATTTTACTCTCATAGGGAATATTTAGAGCCTGTTTAATAACTTTTTCTTTTTCGTTTTTTAAATCTATCCCAAACTCTTTTGCAATTTTTATAACCTCATCCAAAAATTTCTCAGCCTCATCCCTTTTTTCTTCCATAATCCAGCCGGTAGGTTTTTTGTAATAACTTTGAAGTGTTGCAAAAGTAGATATAAAAAGATATTTTTTCCATATATCTTCATCAATGTTTTTTGAATATTTAACTTTTAAATCACATCTTTCAAACACTTTTCTTATTTTTTCGTTATCTTCTATACATAAATAAAAAAGCGGCGTTTTTTTATGGATAACCCCCGGTGCTTTTTTGTTTGAAAGTATATAAATACATGCTTTTAATGTTTTGGCATTTAATTTTTTAAATTTTTCAAAATGCGCCACACCGTTTAAAATCGGAATTATTATACTTTTTTCATTTATGAAAGGTTTGATTTTTTCAATTGCATTATCCAAATGGTAATATTTCGTAGTTACAAAAACCACATCGTAAATACCGTTTATATCTAAATTGGGATAGACTGTAAATTCCTCATCAACATCAATAATCCTGAACCCGTTTTTTCTAACGACTTCTTCGGTCTTGGGTGTCAGCATTAAACTGACATCTTTTTTACACTTTAACAGTTTTCCTGCAAGATATCCCCCCACACCCCCTGCTCCTACCAACAGGATTCTCATGTGTTTTTCCTTTTTTCTATAATTTTATGTGCAATCAGCGCTCCTATAGCAATTCCTAAAAAAAGCAATATTAAAAATATTTCACCTATTAAATCTTCAAAATCAATCATCTTCACCCTTTTTAAGTACCACTGCGCATTCGGCATGATTGGTGTAAGGAAACTGGTCAAAAAATGCAAATGCTTTAATCGTTCTGCCTTTTGAGAGTGTTTTCAAATCTCTTTTTAACGTCTCAGGATTACATGATATATATATAATATTGTCAAATTTATTTACAAATTCTCTGGATTTATCATCAAGTCCGGCCCTTGGAGGATCTATTAATACATTTTTTAAATCGTATTTTGCAATCAAAGGGGATTTTTCCTCATATAATTTTGAAAATTCGGCCGCACTCATTGCAAGAAAAGTTACATTTTCCCTTGAATTTATTTCTGCGTTATAAGTTGCCGCTTCAATAGATTCTTTATTTATTTCGGTAGCTATCACTTTATTGAACCTTTCGCTAAGAGGTATGGTAAAATTTCCGTTACCGCAGTAAAGTTCAACCAAGTCTCCTTTTAAATCTTCGCTGTTTTTCATAGCCCATTCGATCATTTTCTGATTCATCTGACGGTTAGGCTGAGAAAAAGTATTTTCTATAATTTTATATTTGTAAATTTTCGAATTAATATTAAGTTCTTCAATCAGATAATTTTTGTCAAAAACATATTTTCTTCCTTTTTTTCTGACAATAAAATCCGCATTTTTAAATTTTTCTTTCAATTTTTTAATATGCAGAGCAATACTTTCATCAACCTTTTTATGATAAATAAGCGTAATGATAACTTCACCTTTAGAATTGCTTAAAAAATCTATTTCATACAGTTTAAATCTGAGATTTTCGTTTTTTTCTATCTCTTTTAAAAGAGGCGTCATTATTTCATATATTGCTTTATCAACTATTTTGCACTCATTAATGGGAATAACCCCTCTTCCCTCTTCTTTTCTTTTTCTCATAGCATAAAAGCTTTTATCACCTTCATGCCAAACCCTGAATTCCCCCCTTGCCCGGAAATGCTCATCACTGCCGTTAATAATCTCAATTTCCGGCATATCAAATTCATTAAACAACTCTTTTAATTTTTCGCTTTTCATTTTCAATTGTTCGGCATATGGCATTTCCCATAAAACACAGCTGCCGCATTTCCCAAAACTTCCACAGGTCATTTTACTCCTTTAAATTTAAGCTTAAAGCAAATCTTTTAATTTTTAATTTCGAGGCCCCCTTCAACCTTCCACCTTCCACCTATTTAAAGCTATGCACAAGACCTAATACAATCAAATTCCACCCGTCAACCAATACAAACACCAATATTTTAAACGGCAGACTTATCATAACCGGAGGTAACATCATCATCCCCAAGCTCATCAAAATGGAACTTACAACCATATCTATAATTAAAAACGGTAAAAATATCAAAAACCCTATTTCAAATGCCGTTTTAAGCTCACTCAACATAAAAGCCGGAACCAAAATACTCAAAGGCACATCATCTATAGTTTTAGGGTTTGGAAGATGTCTGATTCGAAAAAACAAAGCCAAATCTTTTTCCCTTGTATTTTTAATCATAAATTTCTTAAACGGTTTAACAGCTCTGTTGAATGCTTCATCATATCCGATTTTTTCTTCCATATACGGTTTAATTCCGGTATTGTAAGCCTGTTTGGCATACGGTTCCATTATAAAAAACGTAAGAACAAGCGCCAAAGAAACAAGAAGCGTGGTAGGCGGCGACTGAGGAGTACCCAAAGCCTGACGCAAAAAACCAAACACAACCAAAAGCCTTACAAAAGATGTCATTACCAAAACTATACTTGGCGCAAGTACAAGAAGCGTTAATAAAATAGTTACATTTAATACACTTACAAGCTGTTTTGGTGTTTCAGGTGCGGACAAAGATAAATTTACGGTTGGAATTTGAGGCGCCGCCGCAAAAATAAAAATAGGAACCAGTATTAAAAAAAGTTTTTTCATTTATTTCCTATTTTTTACATTATCAAGAACTGATTTTTCAATTTTGTTTTGATATTTTTTCTTTTTGGCAAAAAACCATATTTCAACACGTCTGTTTTTTGCCCTGCCTTCAGGTGTCGCATTTGATGCAACAGGATGATATTCCCCGTATGCAGCCGCACTTAACTGTTTCGGATTTACGCCGTCTTTTTTTAATATCTTTAAAACGCTGATGGCTCTTGCCGCACTGAGTTCCCAATTGTCCGTATATGGCGAAGTGGCAGGCGGAGGCTGATTGTCGGTAAAGCCTTTGATTTGTATTTCAACATTTTTAGGTAAATATTCTTTTATAATAAGCGCAATTCTTTTTAAAAACAGTAAAGAATCTTCATTTGTAATCTGTGCACTTCCCGGTTTAAAGGTAATATCAGCAGGAAGTCTGATAAAAAAGCCTTCTTCCCCTTCTTCCATAACAATGGCAGGGCCTTTTCCGCCTGCTGTAAATTGTCTGAATTCCGCAATTGCTTGTGATAATTTATTTACTGTCTGTGCAGTTTCATCGTTTTTTTCAATTGGTGTTGCTTTTTGAATTCTATTACGGCTGACTTCCGTTTGTGTTCCGCCTTCAAGCACACTAAGAGCCCCTGCTAGAGAGCCTATGGCTTCTTTTACCTTTTTTGCATCCATAGTGGACATTGAAAGAAGCAAAACGAAAAAACATAAAAGAAGACTCATCAAGTCCCCGAACGTCGCCAGCCATTCAGGCATACATTCGGGACATTCCACCTTTTTCTTTTTAGCCATTAATCATCCTATTCAAATTGTGATTTCCTCTGAGAAGGAGGCAAGAAACTCAAAAGTTTCGCCTCAAGCGTTCTTGGGTTATCTCCCGCCTGAATAGACATAATTCCCTCAATAATCATTGTTTTTGCCAGTACTTCATCATCGTTTCTAAGTCCTAATTTACTTGCAATAGGATTACCGAAAATATTACCGATCATCGCACCGTAAAGAGTGGTAAGCAAAGCAACAGCCATTGCGGGACCGATAGCCGAAGGGTCGGACATGTTAAGAAGCATGGCAACGAGACCCACAAGCGTACCGATCATCCCGAACGCCCCGGCAAGTCCGGCCCAGCTACCAAAGATATTAGCCATTTTTTTATGTCTGTCTTCCATCTGTTCAAGGTCGATTTCCAAAAGCTCCCTGATTGTATCGGGTTCATTACCATCTACAGCCATTGAAAGGCCTTTTTTTAAAAACTCATCTTCTTCGTTGGCAGCGGCTTGTTCAAGTGATAAAATCCCGTCTCTTCTTGCCTGTGTGGCATAATCGACAAGTTTTTTAATCAATTCTTCATAATTAGGCTGATAAGTAGGTTTTATGGCAATCATAAAAACTTTTGCAAATTTGGTCATCATTTCCATTTTATTGGAAATAAAAAGAGCCATTATAGACCCCAGTACAACGATTAATATAGACTGTCCGTCAATATACGGACCGATACCGACCCCCATCGCCATAGCGGCAATAATCAGACCGAGTGCACCAACCAGTCCGATAACACTTGCTAAATCCATTAAAATAGCCTTTTTTGCTATAATTATATCAAAAAAAGGAAATTTGTATGCTTCAAATTATAATTTTAGCCGCAGGCAAAGGTACGCGTATGAAATCTCAGACTGCAAAAGTACTTCACAAAATCTGCGGCAAAAGTATGATTGAATACATTATAGAAGAATCTTTAAAATTAACATCAAATATTGATATAGTGTTAAACCATCAGTTTGAAAAAGTTTGTGAAACCGTTAAAGAGTATCCTGTAAATGTTGTAAAACAAGATTTAATTAATTTTCCAGGAACCGGCGGCGCGTTAAAAGAAGTGCCTATTAAAGGCGACAAAGTTTTAATATTAAACGGGGATATGCCTTTAATAAAAGCGGAAGAACTTTCTAAATTTGAAAAAACAGACGCAGATATCGTAATGAGTGTTATGAAACTTGATAATCCGGACGGATACGGAAGGGTTGTAATTGAAAACGGCAATGTTAAAAAAATTGTGGAACAAAAAGACGCAAACGAAGAGGAACTTAAAATTCCGTTCGTTAATGCCGGCGTATATCTGTTTAAAAAAGAGGTTTTAGAAAAATATCTGCCAAAACTTTCAAATAATAATTCACAAAACGAATATTATCTTACCGATATAATTGAAATGACCGAAAACGACGGATTAACAATAAAAGCAATCGAAGTTGATGAAGAAAACTTCAAAGGCGTCAATTCCAAAAAAGATCTGGCCCATGCCGAAGAGATAATGTGCAAAAGAATTAAAAATTTCTGGATGCAAAACGGCGTAATAATGCACCTTCCAAATACCATATATATCGACGCATATTCCAGTTTTGAAGGCGAATGCGAAATAGGAAACGGATGTGTTATTAAAAAAAGCGTAATAATTGAAAGCGAGATAAGAGCGTTAAGCGTAATAGAAGAAGCGGTTATTAAAAATTCAGGTATCGGACCAATGGCCAGAATCAGACCCAAAAGCGAACTTAAAAATACACACATCGGAAATTTTGTGGAAGTAAAAGCTTCCAAACTCAATAGAGTTAAAGCCGGGCATCTGAGTTATTTAGGCGACAGTGAGATTGATGAGGGAACAAATATAGGCGCAGGAACTATCACATGTAACTATGACGGCAAAGCCAAATACAAAACGAAAATCGGCAAAAACGTGTTTGTGGGAAGCGATACACAGCTTATAGCTCCGGTTATTATAGAAGATGATGTAATGATTGCCGCCGGAAGCACCGTAAATAAAAACATCAAAAAAGGCTCTCTGGCAATAAGCAGGGCTCCTCTTAAAATCATTAAAAATTTTTACTATAAATTTTTCGGGAGGAAAAATTGAACGTACTTTTAGGTGTTACCGGCAGTATAGCCATATACAAAACGTGTGAGCTTATCAGACTTTTCACTAAAAGCGGGCACAATGTACGTGTGGTTATGACACAGGCGGCCGCTAAATTTATTACCCCTCTTACTTTCGAAACACTCACCCGCCAAAAAGTCCTAATCGAACAAAACGAAGACTGGTCGAGTGAATTAAACCACATCGATTATGCAAAATGGGCTGATATTTACATAATAGCCCCGGCAACAGCCAATACCGTAAATAAAGCGGCAAACGGAATAGCAGACAACCTTTTGCTACAGACATATCTCGCATGTCCCGCTCCCGTGCTTTTCACACCTGCTGCCAATACCAATATGTATATGCACAAAACCACACAGGAGAGCTTTAAAAAACTGACAATTATAGAAGCAAACGCCGGACTTTTGGCCTGCGGTGACGAAGGTGTCGGCAAAATGGCAGAACCTGAAGAAATTTATCTAAAAGCGTTAAGACTTATCAATAAAGACGAATTTTGGAAAAACAAAAAAGTGGTAATAACCGCGGGCGGAAGTATTGAAAAAATTGACGACGTAAGGTTTGTGAGCAACTTTTCAAGCGGTAAAATGGGAGAAGCTTTGGCAAAAGCGTTTTATATAAAAGGCGCAAATGTCACACTCATATCAAGCAAAGAACATAATTTAACAAAAGAAATAAAACAGATTAAAGTTCAAAGCGCAAATGAATATTATGAAGCCATTTTACAAGAAAATCCCAATTACCTGATAATGGCCGCCGCCATTGCTGATTTTAAACCAAAATATTCGCCCGGCAAATTAAAAAAAGATAAAATCGGTGACAAAATGATTCTTGAAATGGAAAAAAACATTGATATTTTAGAATCTTTAAAAGACAAACCATATAAAAAAATCGGTTTTAAGGCCGAAAGGGATGAAAAAAACGCCCTTCAATATGCCAAAAACACTTTAAAAAATAAAAAATTAGACGCCGTTTGTTTAAATTTATTAACAAAAAACAATTTTGGAAGTGATGAAAACGAAATTGTTTTTATTACTAAAAAAGATAACATTCTTTTCCCCCAAGACTCAAAAGAAAATATTGCACTGAAGATTGTAGATGCCCTTAAACATATCTAAATTGGGAAAAGTCCTTAAAACCTTAAACAGATTAGAGGGTATTAAAGAATTCAATGCAACCCTCCCTGTAAAAATTGAAGTTAAAAAAGAAATAAATCCTATAAGATATCTTATTAAACTTGGAAACAGGGAAGTTGAAACAAAAAGCACACTTCCCCTGCAAATAGGAAAAAAATATTTCGCCGAAATTAAA
>Ga0256842_1003570_pt1 | contig 10247 bp, 10 predicted proteins | sample 4559240metaG_FD_185973 | JGI IMG/M metagenome (GOLD analysis project Ga0256842, IMG submission 185973) | Hydrothermal vent microbial communities from Guaymas Basin, Mexico - 4559-240 | ecosystem: Environmental > Aquatic > Marine > Hydrothermal vents | place: Mexico: Guaymas Basin | collected...
ATCACTCTCACTCATATCTTTAGTATCACGGCTAACAAGCATAGAGATACTCTCTTTTTTATCCTCTACATGTAGTATGTTTTTCACAGAATCAAAAAGCATTTTATGTGCTAAAAACATTGAAGCTATGATGGCAGTTATGAGAGAATTTAGGGCAATATGAAGTTCATTTAAATATAGTGAGATACTTAACGATGCCACACCAACTATACTTAGCACAAATATCACGAGCAAGAAACCACGCCAAGCACTATCTTTGTAAAAATTATCTTCAAAAAACTGAATTAACTCACCTATATATATTACTGGATGTTTTATAAAAGGAAATTCTCCAAATAGCATATCAATTATATATGCCAATAAACTAACGCAAACCATCAAGTGCCTTTTTTAGTTTTTTATGTTTGTTAGTATTTTTAACTCCAAAACGAAGATGATTTTTACCTAAAAAGTCAAAACTATCACAAGTTCGTACAAGTATCTTTTTCTTTAGTAAAGCTTCAAAAATCTGTTTTGCCTTTTTTGTTTTTACCAAGTAAAAGTTACTATCACTATTGTATATTTTAGAAAAAAGTTTGGAGTCTTTTAAAATCTCATAAAGTTCTTTCTTTTGCTCTACATGTAGAGCTTTACTTATCTTCTTAAAATTTTTATCTTTAAGTCTTTTTTGCAAAAATTTAACATCAAATGATGATAAGTTCCAAAGTGGTGTTTTTAACTTTTTGATATTGCTTTTATGGGAGAAAATCGCACCTATCCTAACACCAGCACAAGAATTAAACTTTGAAAATGATTGGATTATGTAGAGTTTTTTATAGTTATTTATTTGGTTTCTCAAAGATTTTAAATTTTCAAACTCTAAAAATGATTCATCAAGCACTATTGTGCAGTTTTTTTTCTTCCAAAGTTTAAAAAGCTTCTCTAAATCATAGTATTTTCCATCTGGAGTAGAGGGGTTTACAAAGACTACAACAGAGTTCTTTTTAGGCTCGTCTTGTAGAGAATTGAAGCGATTTATTTTGATGATTTTTACATCTTTTTGTATCGCTTTTTCGTACTCGCCATAGAGTGGGGCATAGAGATATACTCTTTTTTCTTTTAGAGTTTTCTGGGTGCCCTTGGGGTGAAAGAGTTCAAATATCGCAGAACTAGCACCATTAAAAAGTGCCATTTGAGAACTTTTTATATCATAATTTTTAGAGATAATTTTTTTTAAGTCTTTATAACTGTTATCTGCATAATTTACTAACATCTTGTTTGTTAGTTTGATTTCTACTTTTGGATTGTAAAGATTTATATTTGATGAAAAATCAACTATCTCATCAGAGGAGCATTTTAATTCTTTTGCATATTTATAAATATTTGCACCATGCTTCATAATAACTCTTTTGCTTTTTTAGTATTTTTGTAATTATATATTCTTTTTAGAGCATAAAAGCAACTAGCTACATTCAAAGAGTAAAGTAACTCTTTTTTGTTTAGTTTTTTAGGAGCATTTTGGTTGTAGGTATTTAAAAATAGGTTTACAAAATAATTTTTATGTTTTTTAGCATCAAAAGCAACTAATGCAACTGCTGTGTCAAAGTAAAAACTTCCATAAAACCCATCTATAAAGTCAAATACTCCTAGTTTGTATCCATCAAAAAGAGTGTTATCTTTAAATATATCACTATGAATAAAACCATCATTTTTGCAGTTATAATCTTTTAAAAACTCTAGTTTTTTATAGTGAGCGTAAAAATTATTTTTAGTAAATTTAAGTGCTCTTAAAATTTCGCTTTTTTCCATAAAACCCTGAGGTGTATTTTTGTCGTATGTAATGGAGTGAAGTTTTGCCAAAAATCTAGCAAGTTCTTGAATATGATAAGTTTTTATAACTTCTGGTTGTGAGCCTTGAAGTTTTTCATAAATATACCAATCCTCCTTTTTATCTCTACATGTAGAGACATTTAATCCAGAAGATTTTAGTCTATTTAAGAGTTTTATATCTTGGCTTATTTTTTCTTCTATATCTCTTTCATACTTTTTTAGAATATAACTTTTTGAATTTGTTTGGACAATATAAGTGGTGTCTATTATGCCAGATGTAGTTGGGATAATTTTAGTGAAATTATAAGAGTTAAACAAAGAGTTTAATTTTTCTAAACAAATATGTGTTTTTACGCCCATCTGTTTTTTATAACACACTCTTGCATAGTTTTTTCATCTTTCCATTTTACGGTTTTTAGCTCTGGTTCATCATAAAACTTATCTACATATCCAAGGGCTAAGTACGCTATGAGTTGATGATTGTCTGGTACATTTAAAGTTTTTAAAACTTTTTTCTCATCAAGTATGCTTATCCAACCCAGCCCAATATCTAGCGCCCTAGCCATCAACCACATATTTTGTACGGCACAAACTACACTATATTCACCCATTTTTTCTATACTTGTCATTCCAATAGTTGGCTCATTAGGTAACTCATAAAAAACAGCTATGTTTATCGGAGCTTCTGTAATACCCTCTAATTTTAGATTTTTATAAATAGGATGATTTTTGAAAATCTCTTTTGCTTTTGCATTTTCAACATCAAAATTATCACGCATCTCTTGCTTGATTTTATCATCATCAATAATAACAAACTTCCAAGGTTGAGAGTAACCAACTGATGGTGCATGAACTCCAGCTTGTAAAATTTTATCTAAATCATCTTGTAGAATTTTTTTATCTAAAAAACTAAAACCACGCACATCTCTTCTTGCTACTATAATATCTTGCAGTGTTTGAATCTGCTCTTCGTTAAACTTCATGCCACCCTTTGCATATATAAATATTTTTGAAACTCTATAAATAATGAGCTTATACTTGCCACTTCACCCAAGATTGCTTTTGCGTCTTCTAGTGATTGGTATTTACTCTCTAGTAGTATCGGAAGCTTATCTTGTGCTAACTCTTCGACACCACTCTCTATGTATTTACTAAGCACAAACTCTATAAACTCTGATTGTTCAGAATTTAGAAGTGCAAATATACTTTGTTTAGCTTTAGCTACTCTGTCTTCTCTTGTTATTGGTTTTGTATCACCATCGAACACATATTCTAAGACATCAAATATATCACTTTTCTCAGCATCTATAAGCTTTTTAAGAGTGTTTAACTCATCTGCTCCAAAACCAGCTTCAGCTAACTTTTCCAATAACACTTTTCTTGTTAGTGGTTTACTCCAAATAGTTCGCAACTCCTCTTCATTTTTAAAAAACTTAGGAAGTTCTCCAAACAAGTTATGCATAAACTCTTCACTAGAGATAGGTTTTCCATCAGCATTCCAAAAAGATGTAGACATCATATGTTGTATCTCTCGCTCTTTTCCATCTCGTAGTTTTACTTTTATCTTTTTTGCTTTTGCAGTGGGTTCTTTTGGCTCTTTTGGTTCACTTGGAGTTTTAGGCTCATTAGGTTTCGCAGTCTCTTGTGCCTCTATCGGTTCCCCATCCCACTCAGGGTCTGAAAATCTTTGATAAGCATCTACAAAATCATAAATAGTAAAAAACTCCTTACCCTCAAAAAGACGAGTCCCACGACCAACTATTTGTTTAAACTCTATGATTTGTTTTACTGGTCGCATTAGGACAATATTGCGAATATTTCTAGCATCTACGCCAGTTGATAGTTTTTGAGATGTTGTTAGTATGGTTGGGATTAGTTTTTCATTGTCTTGAAATTCTCGTAAAAATTGCTCACCTATCTCGCCGTCATTTGCAGTAACTCTTACACAGTACGAAGCGTCTTTACTTGTTTTTTTATACTGATTTACCAAGTCACGAACAGCTGCCGCATGTTCTTGGGTTGCACAGAAGATGATGGTTTTATCGTTCTCATTTGCCGCATCCATAAAGATTTTAACTCTTGCGGCTTCTCTTTGTTTTATCTCTATAATCTTGTTAAAATCTTCCTCTTTATAAAGTTTTCCCTCTTCTATCTCACCCTCTATAAGTTTGTCATCGCTTGTAAACATGTAGTCATCAAGAGTTGTTTTGATGCGTTTTACTTTAAATGGCGTTAAAAATCCATCGTTTATGCCATCTTTTAAAGAGTAGATATATACAGGCTTACCAAAGTACTCATAAGTATCTACATTATCTTTTCGTTTGGGAGTAGCAGTTAGTCCTAGTTGAACAGCAGGGGAGAAGTACTCTAAAATAGCGCGCCAATTTCCCTCATCATTTGCTCCACCACGATGACACTCATCTATGATGATAAAATCAAAGTAGTCTTTAGGATACTGCCCAAAATAAGGCTCATCTTTTTCCCCACTCATAAACGACTGAAAGATAGTAAAAAATATACTTCCATTAGTTGGAATCTTTCCACTTTTTTTTATCTCTTTTGGTTTTATGCGTACCATTGCATCCTCAGGAAATGCAGAAAAAGAGTTAAATGCTTGGTCGGCTAATATATTTCTATCTGCTAAAAATAAGATGCGTGGTCTTCTTTTTCCATCTTTTTTTAGGTTCCAACGAGTGTGAAAAAGTTTCCATGCTATTTGAAAAGCTATAGCTGTTTTACCTGTTCCAGTTGCCAAAGTTAGGAGTATGCGGTTTTTGTTTTGTGCAACAGCTTCAAGAGCATTTTTAACTGCTATCTCTTGGTAATAACGAGGTTGCCAAGTTCCACTTTTGCTCTCAAATGCAACGGCTGAAAATTTATCACGCCAAATATTTTGCTCACCATAAGTTTTTTCCCAAAGTTCATCAGGACTTAGATAGTTTTCGACTAAACCCTCTTTGCCACTTTTCATGCAGATACTATAAATCTCTTTACCATTAGTTGAGTAAGTTGTATCTAGTGAGAGTTTTTGTGCGTAAAGTTTAGCTTGTGCTACTCCCTCGCCAACTTCTATTTTCTCAGATTTTGCTTCCACAACAGCGAGTTTAACACCCTTATAAACTAAAATATAATCAGCAATAAGTGCCTTAGTCCGACCCCCACCAACTTGGATACGACCATCAGTTATGCGACAAACATTCTCTTCACGAAAAATCTTAGAATCTTCCACAACACCCCAACCACATTCACGAAGTTTAGGGTCTATAAGTTCAGCTCTTGTTTGGGCTTCATTCATCATCTTTACCTATTTCAAAAAGAGTTGTTTTTGGTAGATAATTCTTTTTTGTACTTACACTTCTGCCTAACTCTTTTTCAGTTTGTTTTCTTGCATCTCCTGCAACTTTTCCACCACGAGAGGCTACTTTTTTACTCTTTTCAAAAGTATCAGGCTGTTCTTCTTTTGAAATTTCGGTAGTAACTCTTTCCCCAAGCATAGAAAATATTAGCTCTAAATCATCCATATGGTCACGAAGATTTGCATTTGATTTTTGCGGTAAATTTTTATGTGATTTGTACTCACTTGGTGTCATTCCAAAGGTAGCTTTTGAGATTTCAGCAGTTAGTATTGCAAAATCTTTATGCTCTTTTATGCCTCTCTCTTTCCACTCATCAGTAAGATTTTGGCGGATAGCAATTCCACGAAGTCGTTTATCTATCCACTCTTTTGGATAACCTTTTTGCTCATAAAGAGTTTTCATCCTTTCTTGTGCTAGTTCAGGGTTTTCTATCTCTTGAATGCGTTCGTGTCCAACTTTTGCTAACCACTGTTTAAATGGTTCAGCTTTTGGTGATGGAATGGACTGAATAATTCTAAAAATACCTTTTGTATTGGAACAGTCTGTTGTATACTTTTTCCCATCAGATGAACTAAGTTTCAGTTGTCGACATATTGTCGACAACTCAATTTTCTCTTCATCATTTGCTCTTTTTTTAACTCTATACCAATAATCACGAGGATTAGTACTATCACTAAGTACTTGTACTATATCAACAACTGAATAATACCACTCATCATCTTCCCAAATTCTTCTAATCTCTTTACTTTGAAATATAACTAATTTGTCATTTTGATTCATGTCAGTTCTCCATTAAAGGCTTTTTGCAAGATGGATTTTTTTAGTTCTTCTAGGTCTTGTAGTTTTTTGGTGTAGATGGATTCTAGTTTTTTTGTTTCCTTCTGTAAATGTTTTAAGGTTTTAACAATTTTCTTCTGTACTTCAAGTGATGTTGGATAAGAAATTACAACATTACCTATTTTTGTTGGTGATGTGTGTCTAACCTTTATGCCGGTACCAGTTTCATAAAGATTTTTTCTAACTGAATTGGTATTAAAAATGTGGAAGAGGAATTCGTTACTACATTCATTAGGAGATTTTGATATTACTAAACCTAGTCGTTGATTGTGTAGAAATTTATTTGATGATGGAACAATTAGTGGGCTTCCCAATAATCCAGCAGCTTGTTCAGTCATTACAATAAGTAAGTTGCCTTTCTCAAGTATATACTCAGTTGGAAATTCACCATTATAATATTTTTGTTTATGACCACGATTCCTATATCCACCAGCTTCGTAAAAATTTCCAGGTGTTAAAAGTAAATAATCAGAATTATCTGAAAAATATTGACTTTTAAATGCAAAACCATGCTTTATGATACATAATTCAGAAAGTGTTTTCTCTTCCCAACCATCACCTTTATTCTCAAAAACACCTTGCAAGAAAGAATCAAAAAGTTCTTTTGCATTTTGTAAATTTAACTCTGCATTTTCTTTTGCCTTAGCTATCGCCAAAAAAGCCTCATCTAAAATAGTTACTATTTTTTCTTGTTCTTGGAGTGGGGGAATAGGAATAGGAATTTGTTTTATATCCGATAATTTAAGTGATGGATATGCGATATCTTGCATTAAATCTTTTGCATCTATTGTAATTAAGTAGTACCAAATAAATTCATCTTTAGATATATTATTAGACTTTATTGTCGCTAAGTGGCTTGACACATAAGCATCAATATTCATAATAACTCTATGGTTTAGAAAAGTTGATGCTCCACTTTTTGGGAAAAGTATAGTTCCTTTTTTGAATAGTCTTAATTTTTTTATACCATCTTTATTTAAATAGTCAGAAGAAGTATCAATAATACCTTTTCTTATTTTACCTACATCAGAGGTTCTTATAAATGGAAATATTCCATTATTAAAAAGTTCTTTTTTTTGTGGAGCAGAATTGCCAGCACTTACTGTTGCTGCTTCCCCAAGCTTCCGAATTTCCCACCCCTCTCTCAAGCCACTACCCACGAACTTCACCTAAAATCGAGTTGTCAAGGATTCCTTGGCAACTCATATTATTATATATGAAATTATTTTTGGCAGTTGTTAAGTTATCCTTAACAACTAAATATCCCTTTTTGGCGATCTTGGTAGCATGTAAATTAGTTTTTATGCCAAAGGTGGCATTTTTTTTTGAAAAGTAGTTGAATTCGACCAGTTTAGTAGTTATAATTGCGGCATATTCGCCATAATTAAATGCGCTCAGACTAATGTATGAATTCCCACGCAAAGCATGGGAACTAGAAAAAACTGTTATAGAACTATTTTTCATTATTGCTACTTTTCTTACCTAAAAGTTTTTTGGAGTTACTAGCACTTACAATACTCTCACCAGTCTCTTTTTCTATCTCCAGCCTTGCTGATTTGGCTGCATTGCCACCTTTTTTTGCTACCTCTTTGTTTTCTTGTAAGCCTTGTGGTTTTTGTACCTTTGAAATCTCTGTTGTTGAAGCTTCTGCTAACATGTTTAAAACTAATTCTAAGTTAGACATGTTATCTCTAAGGTTTTCTTTTTTTAAACCTTTAAAAGCTTTGTATTCTTTAACACTTTTTCCAGTCCAAGCACGAGTAAGTTCGTTAGTTAGTATGCCGTACTCTAAGCCCTCTTTTACTCCTCTTTGTTCCCACTCATCAGTAAGCTCTTTTCTAACCTCTATGCTTTTTAGTCTTTGGTTTATCCACTCTTTTGAGTAGCCTTTGTCTAAGTAGCTTTTCATCGCTCTATCAAAAGCTAACTCGGGGTCTTCTATCTCATCTATTCGCTCACTTCCAACTTTTGCTAACCACATTTTGAATGGTTCTGCTTTTGGTGATGAAATGGACTGTATAATTCTAAAAATACCTTCCATATCTGATGCTTGAATTTTACGATTTTTTCCGTCATTAGCTTTCATCGTAACTAGGGTACAAATTGTACCCCAGTTGGAATTTAGTTCAGGGTTTCTAGCTTTCATTTTTTTAATATACTGTTTTACATCACTACTTTCTGATAAAATTTGAACTATATCCTGTACTGAAAAAAACCATTTTTCTAGTTCTTCATCCCAATGACTTCTAACATTTTGTGATTGGAATATTTGAATTTTATTACTCATATCAAGCCCTTGATAGTTTTCAAAATATCTTCACTCTCTCTATCTAACTCAGCCATAGCTTTTAAAATCTCGCTAGGCTCTCTGAGTGGTGCTTCCTCTGGAATATTTGGATTTTTAGCACTCAAATCATAAGTAGTTTTATCAATACCCTCTACATGTAGAGACCAAGAGTTTTCACTCTCTTTTTTTGTTTTAGAAAACTCTATAAACTCAGCTAAATCTTTTTCATTTAGCGGATTTGTTTTTCCTAAGTTTCTATCTAAGTTAAGAGAGTAAAACCAAACTTTTTTAGTGCTAACTCCCTTGTCAAAAAACAAAACAACCGTTTTAACCCCAGCACCAGTAAAAGTACCAGCAGGTAAATCTAGGACAGTATGTAAGTTACATGATGTTAGTAACTCTTTTCGCAAAGCGATAGAAGCATTGTCAGTATTACTTAAAAAAGTGTTTTTTATAACTACACCAGCTTTTCCACCAGCTTTAAGTATCTTGATGAAGTGTTGTAAAAATAGTGAAGCAGTCTCACCAGTTTTTATGGGAAAGTTTTGCTGAACCTCTGCGCGCTCTTTTCCGCCAAAAGGTGGGTTTGCTAAAACTATGTCATAACGGTCTTTTTCTTGAATGTCTGATAGACTCTTCTCGGCTAGAGTATTTGTATGTACGATGTTTGGAGCTTCAACACCGTGCAAAATCATGTTCATAGTACCGATGATATAGGCTAGTGATTTTTTTTCTTTTCCATAAAAAGTGTTTTTTTGTAGAGTTGTAATGTCACTAGTTGATAGTTTTTTACTCTCACTCAGGTACTCAAAAGCCTCAACTAAAAATCCTGCAGAACCTACCGCTCCATCATAAATAGTGTTGCCTATCTTAGGATTTACAATTTTTACTATTGTTCTTATTAGAGGTCGTGGAGTGTAGTATTCGCCACCATTGCGACCAGCATTTCCCATGTTTTTGATTTTACTTTCATAAAGGTGACTCATCTCGTGTTTTTCTACATGTGTACGAAAACGAAGTTCATCTATGAGGTTTACAATCTCACGCAAGTTGTAACCACTCTGTATGCGGTTTTTTAACTCGCTAAAAATCTCACCAATTTTATACTCAATAGTGTTGGCACTTGTAGCATTTACTTTGAACTTTTTGAAGTAAGGAAACAGCTCATTGTTTACAAAGTCAGATAAATCATCACCAGTTAAAGCATCATGGTCGATTTTACCGTTTGGAAGTTTTGGAGCAGCCCAAGATCTCCAAGCGTATTTTTCACTTATGATATTTGAGTAGCTTTCCCCACTAAGTTCGGCTGCTGTTTGCTTGTCTCTTTCTAAATCATCCAGATACTTTAAAAATAAAACCCAAGAGGTTTGCTCTACATAGTCAAGTTCACTCCCACAACCAGCATCTTTGTGGAGTATGTCATCTATATTTTTAAAAGTAGTTTCAAACATGTTATTTTATCTTTATATGGGAATTTATAGTATATTTTAGCATTTTAAACCTTATTTAGATTGCACTCACTCATAATCTTCTTCCAGTCCAAATCAAAATGCTTTTTTATAAAATGTTTATGATGTGGTACGCTACATGTAGAGCAGTTGTGGTGGATAACTTTGCCAGATTTTATCTTTGCTCCGTTGTTAATCTCGCATTTGCTAAGAATTTTGATGCCGTTGTAGGTATCTAGCCCATCATCATCAAAACGAAAGTGTGGACAGGCACAAAGGTAACAGTTCAACTCTTTCATATCATGGCATTTTTTATTTTTTGCATAAAGTGGGCAAAAATCATTCTCTTTTTTTACCATATTGTCAAAATCAAAATACTCTATAATCTCATCTTCACTACAACCTTGTTTTACAAGTTTATCAACAATAGTTTTATGTTTAGTAGCGTGTTTGTCAAACCAAGTGGAGTAGCTCATTTATCGTTCTTTGTGTTAGAGATTAAAAGAATTA
>Ga0256842_1003571_pt1 | contig 10244 bp, 8 predicted proteins | sample 4559240metaG_FD_185973 | JGI IMG/M metagenome (GOLD analysis project Ga0256842, IMG submission 185973) | Hydrothermal vent microbial communities from Guaymas Basin, Mexico - 4559-240 | ecosystem: Environmental > Aquatic > Marine > Hydrothermal vents | place: Mexico: Guaymas Basin | collected...
TTAATTTGAAATAACATTCCTCTAGATTAAACATAGATATCATTGTCTGTCTAGTAGTCTCATCTATATCTTGCTCTATTTTTGGTAATTCATGTTTAATGAAATCATCAGTAATTTCTTGATTAATATGCTCTAGACTGGAAATTATCGAATCTGTATTATGAACTAAAATGTCATTTGCAAAGAATGTATGTGTATTATCAACTTCTAAATCATATACATAATCTTCTGTATAGCCAAGATCTTCAATTTCAGTAATGCTAGTAATTGAATCTAGTGTTATCGCTTTGTCACCTATCTTTAATTCTTTTGTCTTAACTACTTGAAGCTTATCATTTTCGTATTTAATAGCACTATGATCTTCTGTGAGAATTACAGATTTTCCACTCTTTGTCTTAACACGATATAATCTCTTTCGAACTTTATGACGAATAATCTTTTTAACTGGTGAAAGTTTTATACGTTGTGTTGTCATATCAACTGCATGAGTTAATAATTTTTCACTGCTTACATCTATTTCCTCTTTACCGTCCAGTCGTATAGTGCAATTATCTTTGAATCTGTTAAACATATCTTCGATTGGTTCATGATACATATGTGTATCTTGAATGTATCTAATCATTGATGATTTATGAACACTATCGGAGTAAACAACATGAGGTACTGTCATCGTATCACTGAGATATAGTTCATGAAGATTAAAATCTGTTTTTGTACTAGCATATTTTGAAATGATCCTTGATGCACTAATAATACCAGATTTTGCTACGTATCTGCCTACACTAGTAATAGCTGCAGCAACACGTCTGTCATACATACGTGAATGTTGAAATCCCAAGTATCCATAAAACGAATTAGCGATGATTTTATATTTCCATTGAACATTATGGTATCGTTCAACTAAATCAGGTTTCTTTTCTGCTTTATACTTGGCTTTAAGTTTTTTAGCTTTACTACGTTCCTCTAGTAACATTGTCATTAAGTCGTATAATATACCACGTTTTTGTGATTGTCTTAAGAATATGGAGCCACATGGAGTAAGTAACCATTTTGTCTGTAGATTCTTTTTGAACTCATCAATAGACATTGTTGTTTCTTTATCGTTGAATATTGGGTTTAGTGTAATATTGATATGAGGTTTGGTATATTTGTTGAATATAATAGCTTCAGCATCCTTTTCTGAAATTACAGCAGCAAATGTATCTAGACCAATATTGAATGTTCTAATAATATTTGGATATAGAGAACTGTAGTCTAAATCAAATACCCATTTTCTAATACCTGGTTGTGGAGTATATACAAATGCACCTTTAAACTGAGTTTGCACATTCTGATATGTTTTTGGTTTTGTTACTAAGTTTCTATTTTCTAAATAAGATACTAACATACAATCGCATATAGCTGATGTAGATACTAGTGATAACCATGTTCCTTGTAGCAATTGTCTCAGTTCATCCATGAACGTAATATGCTTAAGCTTGTTCTCTAAGTCAATAAGTAGCTGAACATCTTGCTTATTATACTTAGCAAATTTTACTATGTCATCATATAACGAAAAGTATGTGCCTTCAAATTCTACTTTACCATATCCTAGTTCAAATGTAGCTATAGCTTGAAGAGCATATGAGTCTTTAGTGCCATATGAAAATTGTTTATAATTTTGTAACATATCTGATACTATTCGACCACCGATGTGAACATATGATTTACTACTATCTACTGTAACTCTTCCTATTGGTGATAAGTAGTTTCTCCAGTTTTTAATGTCGAGCCGATCAGCTCTTTTGCATATATAGTTTAAGTCAAAGAATACATTCCATCCAGCTATGACATCAGGATCATCATTGTATACATGTTTTAAGAAGTCAATCATCATTCGTGTTTCATCAGTATAAACGTAACAATGATCTAATTGTGATACTTCGTGAATAGCTTCTTGACTATGATTTGTTGGATCAACTAATACCCATGTGTGCAATATATTGTCATTATTATTTGCATATGTTACAGCAGTAATAGGATCTGAAGCATGAGCCTGATCTGGAAATGATTTTCTGTCTTCTGGAGTCACTTCGATATCTACAAATCCGATGTGTATAGAATAATTCTGTTCAATATTATATTGCTTAGCTAATTGATAATAGTCTATAGCATGTCTAGTAGACATATATACATCGGAATGTAATCCAATTTTGGAATATCTAGCATTTTTATATTCGTCCAACGTATTACATACTACAATATCACATTCATCCATTCTATAAAATGGTTTAGTAATGCGATTTTCTTTTGGTACGTAGTAATAGAAAATAGGACTTGTGCCATCAAAATGTTTAATTTCGATATGACGTTTATTGTTTTGATCTTTGAATATATAAACAAGCTGATCTTCATATTCTTGAATATCAAGAAGCATCAATTTATTTTCGATAATATGCTTATCAAAAAATTGTGGTTTATTTTTAGCAGTTGTAGTTGCTATAGTTGTAGGTGTTGACGCTGTTATGTTTTGGTCTATGCATAATTGTGCTTGAACAAACGCATATTTCATACTATCTAATATTGCTTCATTATTAGCGTTATATACTAAATATGCTGGATGATATGTAGGAATGACGTTATAGTTTTTGCTATTATGAGATAACGTTTGTAGTACACCATTTACTTTGCTCATAGCAACATCTTTTTGAAATAGTGCATAGTATGCAGTAGATCCTAATGGCACTATTACTTTTGGTTGTAATGTATCAATTACTTGTAACAATTTATTACGACAACAATGTATAGCTTTCTTTAAATTCTGTTTATTGGGCAATACTTTGCACATTGAACTATTCCATATGACATAATTGATATTATCTGGAAGTTCATTAAGTATATGCTTTCTTAGTTTTTGACCTGATTCACCTACAAAAGGTTTTTGATTTTCTGGTTTAACTTCTTCAGTATGTGGAGCTTCACCAAGTATAAGCATATTAACTGGTTTATCTGGATATCTAATGTCAAATGGTGCTGTTGGTTGACCATTGTGTGGACAATTAGCACAATGTGTTTTGTCATTGTAAATGTCGTAAAGTTTCTTTACTATATCATCCATCGAATTCTCCTGTTTTTTAGTCGGGTTACTAGACAACTTTTGTTTCTTAACTTTAGTCTTAGTAACAGATTTGTCCAGTGGTTTCAATTTAGTAAGTAGCTCCAGCTCTTGACTATTTAACCATGGATATTTTCGTTTATATGTAATCTCAATTTCTGTATAGTCTTTTTTAGGTAAATAGACAAATCCACCTTCATCATGCAATTGTTTCATGAGTCTTAGTAATTCTTTCCTGTTATGTAATATATTATGCTGACTTACATGATTATACATTTTATTGAATTCACATCTTCTACTAAAGTCAAAAGCTAAACCTCCAATTAGTGCATTAAATGTAGGATATGAACTATTAGCTAGTTTGTTTAGTAATAATTCATCACCAGACTTCATATAATCATTAAATACTGACCACCACTGTTTAGGTGTAAGTTTCTGAGACTCTAATTTTCTTTCTTCCTTGACGACATCTTCTATATCATCCATTGATAATGGATTCACTCTATCGTCCCATTTTAACATAATCAGACTCTCCTTTGGTTTCCAGTTCACATCTATCCTCTAGTACTTTCACTGCTCTGCGCCTATATTGACACAACTGGCAATCATCACAATATTGACCATCTGATTGACTATGACAAGCAATACTGTAATCGTTTAAACTAATATTCTGTTTCAAACAATATGCCATTAATTCTATGATGTTCATATTTAATGCTGGAGCTAATAATGATAAATAGTAACCATTGTCACCAGATACGGTAAGAGCATTACTAATGTTATAGTAAAATACAGGATTAAATGTATCTAGATTGTAATCGACTAACAATATGTCATTCTTTCTTTGTTCACAAATTGCTGCTGCATGAGATACAAGAATCAAGTCTTTCATATTAGCAACATTTGGTAATGATTCTTCAAGGACATTAACAGCTGGAATATCATATGTTTCTTTGAAATACTTAGCTGCTTTATTTATATAGCTCAATTCAGTTTCGTTGGCATCAAAACATATCAAATCTAATTTGTTAACATGCATATTTTGGACTTTACATTTATCCAAAAACATTATAGTGGCTATAAATGAACATACATGACCATCGTATAATGCAGCTACGTTGCAATCTGCGTATACATGATTTGACACTTTATCATGTTGAATTAATGGATAATATCTAGTAGCTTTACCAAGAGGTTTCAGTTCAGAAATGACACATTTTCTATTCTTAATTGTAAATCCTACTTTTGAATATGTAAATTGATGAGTATAGCTATTGTGAATTGTTCCTAACATAACATATTGAGATTTCTGTTCAAATGAAAATGGCAACTGACCAACGTATACTGATATATTAGAGGTATAGTGCGCAGCATCTGCAATCATTAAAAGAAACTTATTTTGTAAAAGCTCTTGTACAAATTCTTGCTCTGAATGAGTCATGTAATATTTAATGAGATTTGATATATCATCAACAGCATTATTATATAATCCATGATATAATGCTATATAGTCATGATTGTCTTTAGTAAATGTAATTGGTTGAACTGTACTATCGTCTATACTATGAGCTTTACCGTAAATTGAAATCAGTGCTTGACCTTTAACAGTTCGTAATAAATCAATAATTTCTATTGCACTTGTAGTATCGAAATCAATTGGTTTTGGCTTGCCGTCTATGATAACTACTTTGTACTTATAACGACCTCTATATGTAAGAGCTGGAATGAACTCTGATGGATCTATGTCCCTGAATCCTTTAAACCCAGAAAAAGTTTTAAGAAACAAAATAGTACTCATATACTACGCCCTCCTCTTGGCTGATAAGTTATTCAAAATTGCTGTTCTTGTGATTTCGTATAATTTTAAATCGTAGATTTCATTGTCAAGCAATTTGACATCATTCTTATAAACACCGACTATTCTTCCAGAGTATCGATTAATTAGTCTATCATATAGCTGTTCAGCAGGATTACCAACTACACAGGTAAATTGCAGTTTGTTGAATTTGTATTCAACTATAAGCATCTGCAAGAACTTCTTAAAATCGTTGGCGAATATAAGTGATGGTTTGTCATCAAAATTAATTACTATAAAACTATAAGCATAATGTACAGCTCTGTTAACATCGCATTTAAAATAACCATGGATGTGATACGGATCATGTGTTATCGATACTAATTGAATTTTATTCCAGCTGTTATTTTCTATATTCAGCTCATACAAAGTCCAATTTCGTGCAAGTACGTATTTGTATTTGGCTGAGTTTAGCATCATGTTAGCATATTGTCGATTGAGTTCCTCTTTATGATGAAAGGCTAACTCTAACATACAAATCACTCCTTTGCGTTTGCTGGTTGCACTATTAAGACATCGTCATCATTTGTGACAAAAGATAGTTGGACAACAAGTTCGATTCGTGTAGTATTGTACATATGGATTCCACTGCATGATGCTTTAACGATATAATCACAATCTGGGATTTCATACGAAAATGATGATAGCGCATCATGTACAGCATCTAGTAGCTGACCTTCTTTATTATCGTAGAAAAATTCGAAGTGTATGAAAATAGTAGATGGAGCATTATAGAGCAATGTTTTCGGCTGACCATTAATAGTAGCATGAGACACTTCTATATTGCTACATAATTTTGCCAAACAATTGTGGATATACTCAATAATTTCTTGTGGTGATGATAGGTATTCCGACATACTATACTCCTTTGTTAACGTAACGGTTTAAAACCAACTCTCTCCATTGAATAATCGAGCATATGCAAAATGTTTATGATGTTTGAATATATTATCTATAGAGACATCGAACACTAGCTTATGCTCGACTTTAAAAAGAACTATACGACATAAGAGATTTCAAATATTGCTCATGATGTCTACGAACAAATTCGACATTATATTTATTCTGCACATAGAATGCATATCTATAACCAAAGCTTTTTGCAGGATTATATGATGGGCCTGAATCTATATCGACTATATCAACAATTAACGGAGTCTTTTTATCCTTGTGAATTCTCTGTAATCTTCCTTTAGATTGTTCTAATATAGTCAGCCCATTATGACCAGTAGCATACACAATTGTATCAATATGTGGAGCATCAATAGCTTTAGCACATTTAATATAATTCGTTAGGATAAGATTACTGCTTAATGCCTCGTTACCAATATTCTTATAAAATTTCGTATGTTTAATATTTAGTGTCGACAATCTGGATGATACTTTATCAATCATATCATTTCTATCAAAGAATACAATCATTGCTCTGTTTTCTTTCCATAATGATTGTAATACATCCATTACTGCAGCATAAAAATCATCACGTTTAGCTAACTGTTGTAGATATCTAGCTCTACTTGTTTTACGTGTATGACATATATATTTCCATGTTTTACGAGGTATATTGCTATTATACGAATATACTTTTACATCGACTTTGAAATCTTCCGTATGAATAAAATGACGTTTTCCTAACCACCAATGTATTAATTTAGTAGTATCATCTGCTCTATATGGTGTAGCAGATACACCAATAAATTTTTCAGCAGCTAAACTAGCACATACTTTCGAAAATTGTTTTGGGCCAATTAAACAATGCACTTCATCAAATACAACTACACCAATATTACTATTGTATATATGTTTATATAATTCACGACCATTCTTACGAAATGTTGCTAGTAATTTCTGGATTGTAACTACGTTAAATTGTTGAGTTAATTCTAATTTAGTATCCATAGTAATATCAGATACAGTAGTAAACTGTTTAATTCTATCCACCCATTGTTGTGCTATATCTCTTGTATCAACTACTATTATGGACTTTGTATTATAATGACATAACGCAGCAATAGTAATTACTGTTTTACCCTTACCTGGTGGTAATGTTAGTATTATGTCTTGATATAAATCGGATGATAATGCTTTAATTGCATTATCTTGTACAGCATCTCTGGGTGTAATATTATGTTTTGTGTCATATATAGGAAGTTTACGTCTCATATCGTATATAGTAAAGGGTGATAGCAGCTTGAAGAATTTGTCTACGTTTCTAGGAACTACTAGGTATTTATCGTTTTCGAAATATGGGTGATATATAGTATTCTGTTCTGTAAAATAGTCATACACTCTCAGTGTCAAGTTCTTTTTGAGCAGTAATAGTCTATCTAGCAACTGTTTGGATAAATGCTGTTTATTGATAAACAATCCTGATGTTCTAAATACATAAGCCATATCTAACAATCCGGTTCGGTTTTATCATTTCTAATTCTAACAAATACCGCAAATCTCAATTTACCTGATGGTAATTGTTCAAAGTATCTAATTTCTACTATTTTACCAACAATCATTTTTGGATGTTTCCAGAATAAAATTCGTTCCTTATTTGTAAATCCATTACCAACTGACGTTAATGTTCCACAAGCATCGACTACTATAGCACCCAACATACCTGGATTGGTTGTACTTTCTAATACATCTACACAACGTAAATCTAGTGTTTGAAATTTCTTAACTTTCCACCATAATGTGCTTCTAGTATGTTGGTATGGAGATTTGCTATGTTTGAGCATTAACCCTTCCCAGCCTTTTTGTATGTATATATCCGCTAAAGCAAATATCTCCTCTTTTAGTTTATCTGGGTTATCGATACGTAATCGTCTATGAGGCACATATAGTATGTATTTTGACCTATGTGATTTTAACAGTAATTCTTGTAACATTCGTTTTCGTTGTACTAATGGTACATTATACTGTTTTAAACAATGTGATATTGGAAACATATCGAATAAATAATATTGCAACTTAGTTACTGGTTGTTGCATATTGGATATACGAGACATAGTCTTTCTGACATTAGTATCATACACCTCACCATCAATGATCCATCCATCAAATGCGGATATGTTTTCAAATTGTGTTTCAAGATATTTAGCTACATTTGGGTAGCCTAAACCATTTCTCGTATAACATACTAAATGTCCATCATAATACGTAGTTAGCATTCGCACACCATCAATCTTAAATTCGTATATCCAGTGTGTAGGATTAGATATAATTTTCGGTAATACTTCGAGTCTATTCTTAATATCTGAAGCTAACATTGGAGGGCAATATGTCATAGTTTTTGCTCCTTTCTGAGAATCAGCACAAAAAAACGAAGATGAAAGAGAGTCGGACACAAGGCATTGTTGCCTCATGTCCGACTACGATTTACGTTTCTTCTACGACAGTATTCTCATCAGTGCTATCAGTGTCTCCTTTAATACGAATTTTAGTATCTGTAGTTGCTTCACCACTTCCACCACCACAGTAAAAACACATTGGCACTGATGGTGCATAAACACGTTTGCAAATCGGGCACTGCCAGCCCTGTTCAGCATGTGGACCAAAATCGATGTACGTCATAAATTCTCTCCTTTGTTTTAAAGGTTGTGTGGCAAATTTATTGTCATACGCTATAGGCTAAACAGAAAAATTTAGAGCTCAAAATCTTCATGATCATGAAATTGAATAATTTCAATATCTTCGTGATCACGACCAAAATTCATTGTATTTCGCTATAGGCTAGACAAGATTTTTGTAAGCTCAAAATCTCCATGTTCACGAAATTGAATGATTTCAATATCTTCATGAACACCGTCAAAAATCATTGTCATACGGTATATACTAAACAAGAATTAGCTAGATTCTGGACGTTGCACATATAGAGCACATATAGAATCAGGATCTGATATCAAACCTTCCACAATCGAGCCTGATTCGACATCTTGTGATTGACTGTTAAATGGAATTCGATAAAAGAACCAGCCCTTCTTCAACTCATCTGTTGATGTGCGATATCCAATTTTGTCAAGTACATAAATTAAGGCATCATCATTAGCTATTCCGACTGTTAAACTGCAACCGACTAATTCAGCACGTTTTTCTTTATTACATATTAATCGTCCGTGAATACATGTTTGACAAGTCATGTTTCTACTCCCTGATAACACGTTGATGAATTCTATTTAGTGTTACCATTAATTTTTCTTTATCTGGATGTGTGGCTACATACTCTTTTGCCACTTCCAGTACTGAAGATTTGTTTTTGTATTTGGCTTCTACTTGTTTCAAATGCACTTTCGTAGTCACTACAACTGAATCTGGTAATGGTTTGGATGACAAAACTCTTACTATGTGACCTTGTCTTGTTAATTCATTAATTTTATCATATTCGGATTCGTCTGGATTTATGAACTCATAAAAATTTACATAACAATTAGGATATACAAACTCTAATTCATCTGTTTCCGTATTATATACTACATAGCCTTTTTGTTGATTTTTGTCATTCCAATTAAGAGGTGCTAAATTGCCTATGTATGTTATATTCTCTAATGTTTGCTGCAAATGATAATGGCCTAGTATAACACGTTTAAAATACTTCAATTGTTTAGCTTTGACATTAGAGACTATACTAATACCAGATTGTAGTTTAGCTTCTGATACACCAAAATGAGATATGAGCACATCACATTCTGGATAGTCTGATAATGCATTTTGAAGTTGTTCGAACATATTTGGATTATATGCTACAAGCAACATATTTTCTAATGCATAATGGCCAGTAACTATAGTTACATTAGAATAATGAACAAATTGATCTAATAAATTACCGTATCTGCTTATGTCATGATTACCAGTGATAAGTATAATGTCAATATGGGATAACGCATTTATGAATTCGTCTAATGTGTCTATAGCGTTCTTATACATAAACGATTTATCATTAAATACATCTCCAGCTATTATAATATGCTGGATATCTTTATTTCTATTAACATAGTTGATTATGTCATATAAGCCTAACTTAATCTGGTTAAGCACATTAAAGTATGGAGACTTATATGACGATAAATGCAAATCAGCAGCTATTAATACACGCATAACATGTAACTCCTTTGTTATAGTTCGATAATGTTTAAATTTGGGTGAAATGATTTTAGATGACTATATATGGTTTCTAGTTGTTTATCAATATACAACCGAAACTCTTCATTCGTATCTCGTAGACCGTCATCATTTTTGTACTCGTTAGATGATGCACGCTTAAAATAAATCGTCGAATATGTTCGTGCATAATCTGTTACTGTT